>Ga0189288_10060_pt1 | contig 151184 bp, 153 predicted proteins | sample UW105minimetaG_FD_130316 | JGI IMG/M metagenome (GOLD analysis project Ga0189288, IMG submission 130316) | Marine microbial communities from the Costa Rica Dome - UW105 mini metaG | ecosystem: Environmental > Aquatic > Marine > Oceanic > Photic zone | place: Costa Rica: the Eastern Pacific...
GCCTAACATCAGCCATGACAAACGAAGTAAACGAGTTCTAAAAAGGCAACGGTATTGATCTTGAAATAGTGGTCAAAGGACTATCTTTTTTCATTGACAGCCCGGAGGCTCATATGTGTTATGCATTTACACCGCTCTAACCATGACGCAAGTGCTGTCTGATAGCAAGTGGATGCGGGTAAATCCGAATGAGCGGTATAGAGATGAATGCTCGTTCTTACATTGTAAGTAAAGGACTCCTATACCCAATTTTTGAGAATGATCTAATGCAAGCTGAATTAACTTTCTCCCGATACCTAAACGTCGATAACTTGGAATAACAAATAAACCACCTAACCAATGTTTATAGTCGTATTGCTTATTTTCATAGAGTTTCAGTTCAACAGCGCCAATGGCTTCGTTATTTTCTGTTGCCACAAAACAGAGAGGAACATCATTTTTTTGAGTTTGATTTGCTTTTCACGTCTTCAAAAACTGTATTGAACGGGACGTTGTAATTCTTAGCCCATTCATCGTAATACCACTGTGCAATGGACTTAGAATGATGGCTTTGCTCTGCTAAGAATGAAACTTCCACTTGTTTTTCCTTGATGCATAACTTTTAAATAAGGGGCGCAGACATGTGGGCTATAATGCGAAGCAGCCCACGTGTATGTGTCCCAGCGAACAAAGTGAGTGACTTAATTTTTTTGTTAGGTGGCATTGTTTCCTCGAAGATACACGCCAATGTGGTCGCCCGAATAGTTATGGTTTTTAAAGTTACCACGTTTAACAATTGGGATGGAGCCTAAAGTGTTGGTTATCTGTTGTTGAATTTCTGGGGTACTGAACCTTGAATTTTTTGGAACAACTATGAGTGGCGTGAATAAAAAGTGAGAGAAGTCTTGATTGCCACTTACTACGGTATATCCACTTTTTTCTAATTTGGTTCTTAAGTTAGTTAGCTTTGCTTCACTAACTCCGTTTGAATGGAGGTGAATAGTAGGTTTGGCTACTGATGTGCACCCAACAATTACAATGATAAAAAATGACAGTAGTATCGTTTTCATCCCTGACACCTAACACCCACATAAGGGGCAGTAACACGTGGGCTAAAATCCGAGCGAAGCGACAGAGCCCACGTGTTACTGTCCCAGCGAAGCGGCTTAATGTGTTTGTTATGTGCGCAGTTTGATAAAAGCCAAGTATTTTTGGCGGTGTAAGATGACGTATATAAACAAAGTTAATGTGATGCCAAGAATAAACCAATACCAATTTGCAAACAGCGCAAAAGGAAGAAAACCGCATGCAAATGCAAAAGCTAGTTTATGGAGCCATGGCCATTGAACATATGTGACTTGAAATAAATGAGGCTTGTTGATGTAGAGAGCCGTTAGTCCGACAATAAATATTGAGAAGGTTATATACCCAATAATTAACCAATCCATGTTCTGTTCCCTATTACTATTGTTCTGCTTTTGAACAATAGCACATTGTTCGCTGAAAAGTGTAGAAGCACATAACACCTAAATATGGGGCACAAACAGGCAGGCTACAATGGCGAAGCCGCCTGCATGTTTGTGTCCCAGCCCGCCTGCGGGCGACATGATTTTTTTGTTATGTTACTCAACGTTAAGACATCCCTGAACTATTTTGTTCGCCAATTAACCATTTGAAAAGCGCACTCTAGTGAGTTAAATGATAAAGGCTAAACGAAAAAGCCCAAACTAAAAATGCAATTCCTAAAAGGGCCAAAACACCTTTAGATCTTCCAAGAGAGACACTAACTCCACATACGGGGCATTTGTAATGGGAATAATTACCCGGAACTTTGACTTCCGTTGGGTGTATAGAGCAACCACACTTTTTACATCTGAAACTCAATTGATGTTCCTTGCAACATAACGCTAAGCTAAGGGGCGATTGCACGTGGGGCATAATAACGAAGTTGCCCCGCGTGTAAGCGTCCCAGTGACCGAAGGGAACGACTTTAGCGCTTTGTTAGAAGCGGAGCCTGTTCCGTTGGCCTATTTAAAAACTATTGAAGCCAGCATACGATTGATTGTTTAAGCAAACAAGTGAAACGACAGCGCGGTGATGTTTTTGATTTAGCTGAGGCAAGCCGCCATTTGAACTAACAAACGCATTGGCGCTTGCTGGCGGTGAATAAGAACTTGGCGATAAAGCGCCTAATGCGCAACCGTTGAAGTTAAAGCGGCGACATTAAAACTATCAAAAGCCAGAGCGATGCTAGTGAAGAAAGGTAAGGGTAGTTGCATTGGGATTTTTATACAGCCAAACGAAGTTTAGGTTGACGCCTTCTAACACCCCACTAAGGGGCGATAACATATGGGCTAAAATTAGGAACGAAGTGACGCAGCCCATATGTTAGCGTCCCAGCGAGCGGCAGCGAGTGCCATAATTTGTTTGTTAGGTGCGCTCATAAACATACCTAAGTTCGCTGCTAAATAAAGGCTTGTAAACTGTAACTTTGATTTCTTGGTCTAACTGACAATAGCTTTCACACCTCACCATAATGAACGTTCCGTCCAGAATTTTCACCTTAGCTAGATCTACTTTACGAACATTTTGGTTGCCACCTCCAAGTGGACGTTGAGAAATAGAGTATACCTTTCCTTCTAGAGTGCCTTTTTCGATTCCTGTGACTACTGCAAATTGAAATAGAACAGCCAGAAGAATAAGTATTAGAGCTGGAATTCCTAAAATGAAAATTGGTTTATTAGTGAGTAAATGTGTAGGTTTTTCCATAAGCACATAACACCCCACTAAGGGGCGATAACACATGGGCTAAAATTAGGAACGAAGTGACGCAGCCCATGTGTTAGCGTCCCAGCGAGCAGCGCGAGCGCCTTTAGTGTTTTGTTAGAAGTACTTGCCAGATACATCATCAAACCTTTCAGCAAGAACTAAATATTCGTCGGACCAACCGTTTGCCATTGATATTTCTTGTAATGGGCCGGTAGGTAAAAATAAATAATCTAATTTCGCAACCTTCGCTTTACGAGATGCTTTGAGCGATGTTATTGAGTTTCTGATTATTGAGAGTACTTTTACGTTTTCCATGTCTGACCAAATAGAATCTTCAGAATCGTTAAGTAAAGCCTCTATATCTTCGAGTATTGAAACTAGCTTAACGGCGGCTGATGAATCAATCTTTTTGTTAAATATGGAATGCCAAACGTAATTCATACGGTACTTCTAACAATTTAATGTACAGAAAAAATCCTTTATGCAAGGTGGAAACTATCCGTATATCACTTATGAGCGTTTTGAAATTATTACCCTAAAACAACCCATTAAACAAAAAATAAACGCTTTTAAGCATAAAAGCCGGAAAACATCCTTTTTATTTTCTTCATATGTAAAAAGCTACGTTGCTGGCCATAAAAACAGCGTTTATCTACACGTTATAAATAGGCATCTGGATGAATTTTATTAACCTTCCATTCACCGTCTTCTTTAATCAAGTCTAGGCTACGCAAGTCTTCAATTTTGTCGTCGTTGTATGTTCCACTTAAAAATACGGTGATTGTCGATTTTTCTGCGAACTCGTTGCGGCCAACTCGGCCTGCACTTTGAGGCGTGATGGTGACGGTGTCATATTTAAGGTTTAAGAGGTGGCGCTGAACGTTACTGTTAGTGTGGTATCTCGTTAATATACGAGACAGCTTTTTGCTTGATAGTCGAATTGCTGTATCAAGGTTGTCATCTTCATAAACACTTTTGAGAAACGCTACGGTGGTGTACTCAGGGGTACTTTCATCAAGCATGCCGTACCGCCCGATGCCTTCTTCCTTTTTACCGCAAGCGGATAAAATCAACACTGTAAAAAGCCCGAAAAGGGCGTACCACATACGCGTTTTCATTTGGATTACCTTAATGTAAAGAGGTCCGTTTCTTATTGATAGTTTTATATCTCAACGAAGTCAATGTGCTCGCCGCTTCGCTAATCTATGCTTTGATTATTCACAATATTGCGCACAAAAGCAAAGTAATAGAGCGTAAAACTCAGGTGTTTGTGTCCATAAAACTTCAGGAGAAATAGAAAAGAGTAGGCATAAAAAAAACGAGGCACTAGGCCTCGTTTTTAAATAATTGAAACATTTTGGTGGTTATTGAACTTCTTCTTGTTCGTCGAACGCACCAGCAAACAAAGGGCTACTTAGGTAACGTTCTGTGCCGCTTGCTAGAAGCACTACAACCACTTTGTCTTTGTTTTCTGGGCGTTCAGCAAAACGCTTAGCGGCAACAACGGCTGCACCAGAAGAAATACCTGCAAGAATACCCTCGTCGGTCATTAGCTTGCGCGCCATGTCCATACATTCTTCGTTGGTAACTTGCTCAACTTCGTCAATTAGGTCTAGGTCTAGGTTACCTGGAATAAAACCTGCGCCAATACCTTGAATTTTGTGTGGACCAGGGGTTAATTCTTCGCCCGCAAGCGCTTGGGTAATTACTGGAGAGTCTGTTGGCTCAACGGCAATAGAAGTAATTGCTTTACCTTTCGTATTTTTAAGGTAGCGACTTACACCCGTGATTGTACCACCCGTACCTACACCAGCTACGAATGCATCTACTTTACCGTCTGTATCTTCCCAAATTTCAGGGCCAGTGGTTTTTTCGTGAATAGCTGGGTTAGCCGGATTGTCGAACTGCTGAAGCAATACGCATTTGTCTGGATCTGATGCCACAATTTCTTGTGCAGCGGCAACCGCACCTTTCATGCCCTTAGGCGCTTCAGTAAGAACAAGGTTTGCGCCCAAAGCTTTTAGAAGTTTGCGACGCTCAAGGCTCATGCTACTAGGCATGGTTAGCGTTAGCTTATAACCGCGAGACGCTGCAACAAACGCCAAAGCAATACCTGTGTTACCACTGGTCGGCTCTACAATTTCTTTACCTTCGGTAAGGACACCGCGCTTTTCAGCATCCCAAATCATGTTTGCGCCAATACGGCACTTAACGCTGAAGCTTGGGTTACGCGATTCAATTTTTGCGTATACATTACCTGATGTTACGCGATTTAGCTTAACTAGTGGCGTGCGGCCAATAGATAGGGAATTGTCGTCAAATACGTTCATTATAAATCCTTACCTCGTTCCTTATTTTATAGGAAACCCCGTCTGTCGTGATCTGTACGACCTTTTTAATAGTTAATAATTCAACGCGTGTGATAGTTAATAATTCACAGCCTGAATTAGGGGATTTCGTCATACCCCTATATCATTGGTCCCAATCAGTAAAATGCAAAGTGCTTTTTAGCTATATGTTATATCTATGGGCAATCATGAGAAGGCCTTGATATTATAGTTAAAATTGCAAAGACGAAAAATTATACGGAGTACAACAATAATGGCTTTTAGTGGCACGTCTAATTATATCGCAACCAAAGACTTACAGCTGGCGGTTAACGCAGCTATTACGCTAGAGCGTCCGCTTTTAATTAAAGGCGAGCCGGGCACAGGTAAAACCATGCTTGCTGAAGAATTGGCCGAGAGTTTAGGCACCGAACTAATTCAGTGGCACATTAAATCAACCACTAAAGCACAGCAAGGTTTGTACGAATACGACGCAGTGTCACGTCTTCGCGACTCTCAACTTGGTGATGATCGCATTCACGATATCAGCAACTACATCGTAAAAGGTAAATTATGGGAAGCCTTCAGCGCAGAAAAGCGCCCGGTACTATTAATTGATGAAATTGATAAAGCTGACATTGAGTTTCCCAACGACTTGCTGCTAGAGCTCGATAAGATGGAGTTCTTCGTATACGAAACCCAAGAACGTGTAGTCGCGAAGCAGCGTCCGATTGTAATCATTACATCGAACAACGAAAAAGAGCTGCCAGATGCTTTCTTGCGCCGTTGTTTCTTCCACTACATTCAGTTCCCGAATCCAGAGGAAATGCAAGAAATCGTTAACGTACATTTCCCAGATTTAAAGAAAAAGCTGCTTGATGAAGCGTTAAAGGCTTTCTTTGAAATTCGCGATGTACCAGGGCTTAAGAAAAAACCTTCTACCTCTGAACTTATTGACTGGCTTAAGCTCCTGGTTGCTGAAGATATTCCACCAGAAGCGCTTCACTCAAAAGACGGAAAAGCTGCTATTCCTCCACTTTACGGGGCACTACTTAAAAACGAACAAGACATACATTTGTTTGAAAAACTGGTCTTTATGGCGCGTCGCTAATGCTTATTCAGTTTTTTTATACACTGCGAAAATATCAGGTTAAAACCACGCTGCGCGAGTTGCTGGATTTGCTTAGTGCGCTTGAAAAGCACGTGGTGTATGCCGATATCGAAGCGTTCTACAGTTTGTCGCGTACCATAATGGTGAAGGACGAAACTCAGTACGATAAGTTCGACAGGGCGTTTGCTGAATATTTTGAAGGTGTCGAATCTGTCGATCTATTCGGTAAAGATATCCCTGAAGAATGGCTGCGTAAGGAAATTGAAAAAAATTTAAGCCCTGAAGAGCGTGAGGCGCTGCGTAAAGCCGGTGGCCTTGAAGAACTGATGGAAACGTTGAAAAAGCGCTTAGAAGAACAAGAAAAGCGTCACCAAGGCGGAAATAAATGGGTGGGCACCGGCGGAACATCCCCGTTTGGCGCTTATGGCGACAATCCCGAAGGTGTGCGAATAGGGCAAAAGGGCAATAGAAAGTTTTCGGCAGTAAAAGTATGGGATAAACGCGAGTTTAAAAACCTAAGCTCTGATGTAGAACTGGGTACGCGTAACATAAAAGTGGCTCTTAGGAAGCTACGCAAGTTTGCTCGCACCGGCGCCAGTGAGCAGCTAGATGTGCCAACGACCATAGGTGAGACAGCTAAAAAAGGCGGCTTACTCGATATCCACATGGCACCAGAGCGTCACAATGCGGTAAAAGTGTTGATGTTTTTTGATGTGGGAGGCTCTATGGACCCACACGTAAAAAGTACTCAAGAGCTTTTCTCTGCGGTGCAAAGCGAGTTTAAATACTTAGAGTACTTTTATTTCCACAACTGCGTGTATGAGGAGGTGTGGAAAGATAACCTTCGTCGCAATAAAGAACGCATTCCTATTTGGGATATCATTCATCGCTACGCAAAAGACTACAAGGTTATTTTCGTAGGTGACGCTACCATGGGACCGTATGAAATAACGTATCCAGGTGGCAGTGTAGAGCATTGGAATGAAGAGCCGGGCAGTGTGTGGATGCAGCGTTTATTGAACCACTTTAACAACGCTGTGTGGCTTAATCCGCAAGCTGAGAATTATTGGCCGTATTATTCGTCTATCAAAATTATTCGTGAAATTATGGAAGACAGAATGTATGGGCTTACGCTTGAAGGGTTAACGGCTGCTATTAAAGGGCTTAGCAGAAGCCGCTAAGCCCTTTGACGTGTCACGTTTTATTTCTTTGATATAACGGATGTTGAATTGAAGTCGGAAAATTATGCCGTAGCACTTGTGGTGTTGGCGGGCGGAAAGAGCGCTCGCTACAAGGGTAATAAGCTTTTATCGGAACACCCAATCTCTGCGCTTTCTCTTATACAACACAGTGTGGGGGAGGTAGTTAGTGCGCGCAATGACTTAGCGTTAACCAGTAAATTACCCATTACTGTTGTTACGGGTAAATGGCATGATTCCGTAAATACGCAGCTAAAGCACTCTCTATGTAAGGTTTCTGAACTACCCATCAGTATCGTTCGCAACGCTAATTGGGATGAAGGCCTTGCATCAAGTATTCGCACTGGACTCACGCACCTTTTAAGCCTTTCATCACTGTCGAAATCAGTATCCCCGACAGCAAAGGGCTTGTGTACAAGACCTACTCATGTGCTTTTCACGTTGGCCGATTTGCCGAGTCTTAATGCACAAGACTTCGTTCGCCTTATCAACACTTCTTATGCGAACCCTAATCACATAGTATGCAGTGAATGGCAAAAGCAGGGAGAGAACAATAGTCGATTAACCGTACCTGCTATCTTTCCTGAAGCGGTATTTAGTGAACTGCTAGCGCTAAGTGGCGATATGGGGGCTAAGCCGGTTATTAAGAAGTATGCGAAATTAGGTAGGGTAACGGCTGTGTCTATACCTAACGCACAATTTGATATAGACACGCCACAAGACTGGGACAAACTAAAAAGCAGGGGGTAACTGCTTTGGTTCAATTGAACGGTTATGCATTCGCGATACGATGCACAGCACTGGGCCTTTGGATGTAAAGAAGGCGTGCACCTAGCATAACAGCTGCAGCACTTAATCCTACAATGAAGCCAATCCAAAACCCTGCTGCGGCCATTGGCTCTGCCGTTATCCAGTTTGTTCTACCTAAAATAACGCCTGTAGGTAGACCTATTAACCAGTAGGACACAAAGGTAATAATAAACATCGCTGTTGTGTCTTTATAGCCGCGTAATGCATTAGCCGAAATCACTTGAACCGCATCAGACAATTGGAATAATGCCGCATAAATCAATAACGCATTTGCCAAGGTATATACGGCTTCGTCGCTGGTGTACAGGCCAATAATGAATCCCTTTGCTAGCAGGGTGAAGCTAGCCGTACACGCAGCGGTGAAAAAACCGATCAGAATAGCGGTTCGAGCTGCAATTTTTGCCTGTCGTGGGTTATTTTGCCCTATGCGATAGCCAATGCGAATTGCTGCTGCCATACCAATACTCATAGGAAACATGAACATTAGGGCCGAGAAGTTCAGTGCGACTTGGTGGGCCGCTACCGTTGTGGCACCAAAAGGGGCTAATAACAATGCAACCAGTGAAAACAGCGTCACTTCGAACAGGATAGTCATAGCAATGGGCAAACCCATTTTGAAGGTACGATTTATGGTTACCATGTTAGGTTTATACAACTGTCCAAACAAATTGTACTTTTGCAGGGCAGGGGCAAAACGAACATAGATAACGGTTGCTATAAGCATAGTGTAAATCACAATGGCCGTTGCAATACCACAACCCGCACCGCCCATAGCTGGTAATGGGCCTACACCATAGATAAACAGGTAGTTCCCTACAATGTTCGCCATCAGCCCGATAACCGTAATAATCATAGTGGGTTTGGTTTTACCCAAGCCTTCACAATAGTTTCTAAGCCATTGGTAAAGTGCAAATCCAGGCATAGCGAACAGCACATAAAGTACGTAGTCTACGGTAATGCTAAATAGCTCGGGCGCCATAGGGAACAGCGCGACTATGCTTTCAGTAAATGGAATTAAGCCTGCTACCGCTAATCCCACAAAGAAAACCAGATAACCAGCTTGCTGACTTGCGTCGGCAATACCACTTAAATTTTTGTTTCCCTGCAACCGTGAAATAATTGGGGGAAGTGCCAGCGCTATACCCTGTATAAAGCAAAGCAGTGGCACAGTGATGCTAAATCCAAGTGCTACCGCAGCCATGTCGGTTGCACTGTAACGCCCAGCCATAATAGTATCGCTAACGCCCATTAGCATTTGAGTAATCTGCGCAACCAACAATGGCCATGCTAGTTTTAAAATGTCTCTTCCTTCTAAAAGAAAGCGTTTCTTATTCACGGTAATGTGTCTCTATATGGGTCGCCTAGGGCGATAAAAATGCAGAAAATAAAAACGAGCTTAAAAGCCTTAACGAAGTAGCGTTTCAACAACGAACTTGTTAAAAATGTAGCGGTATAACCGGAACCGTATCGCCAACTTTTAACTCACTTATATCTTCATGTACTACCATTAGGCAGTTAGCAGAAGTGATTGAAGTCATAACGCCAGAGCTTTGTGACTTAAATGGTGTGACTTCCCATTCACCTTGATTATTTCTTACCATGGTTGCACGCTGAAAGTCTCGGCGGCCTGCACGTCGCTTAAGAGGTGTCGTAATGCTAGCGTTAACAAAGAACGGCTCGTGTGGTTGTACTTGTCCTTGCATTTTTTTGATAACAGGCACAACCAATAATTTTGCGGTAACAAATGAAGACACAGGGTTGCCAGGCAAACCGCAAAACAACGTGTTGTTTATTTTGCCCAGTGCAAAGGGTTTACCCGGTTTAACTGCGACTTTCCAAAAGTCGATAGTGCCCAATTCAGCGATGATATCTTTTACATAGTCGGCATCGCCCACAGATACACCACCGCTACTTACCATTACATCTACACGCTCGCTCGCCTCAATGAAGAGTTTACGCAAAGAAGCTTCGTCGTCTTCTACAATGCCGAAATCAACAAGCTCTACATTTTCATTGCTTAAGATACTACTTACACCAACGCGATTAGACTCGAAAATTTGTGTCGATTTACAGGGTTCGCCAGGTGCAGCAAGTTCAGAACCAGTCGCGACTACACCAACGCGAAGTTTTCTGAATACTGCCACCTTACTGTTTCCTTGGGAGGACAGCAGCATAAGGTGTTCGGCGTGAAGGCGCGTGCCCTTGCTTATTAGTGTATCGCCACTGGCGATATCATTGGCCTTTTTACGTATATTCTCTTGCGCCGATGGAATTTTATTGATCAAAACCTCGCCATCATGACTTTCGGTATTCTCTACCATTACAACGGCGTTAGCATTGGCAGGCACCGGGGCCCCCGTCATTATTTTAAATGCTTTGCCTTTTTCAAGCGGCTCATCGGCACTCATGCCAGCTGTAATTACACCCTGTACTTCGAGTTTATCACTGTGTTTGAGATCTTCCGCATTTACGGCATAGCCATCCATTGCTGAATTATCCCATGGCGGGACATCAACGTGGGCAGTTACATCTTGGGCCAAGATGCGGTTGTTGGCGTCAAAAATGCTCACTTGCTCAACGTCGTTTATCGCTTTTGCAGCGTCTAATGCTTTAGTGAGGGCTTCTTCTAGTGAAAGCCATTTAGATGACATACCAACAACTCCATGAAATGATTTAACACGCGGATATTACAGAAAAAGCGGCCTTATACCAAAGGTTAAAGCGTGAAATAAAAGAAAGTATGCGTAAACGACGCAATTGAAGTTTCATCAACGGCTATGTCAGATGAATTAAGAAGCGAGCGTTAATATCTCTTCAAAGTCGTCGAAAACCCAGTTAGGTTTATATTTTGCGATGCTCTCACCATAGTTATACCCATAGGTAAGCCCTATACTTTTTATGTTCGCGGCTTTTGCGGCAACAATGTCATTTTTAGAATCTCCAACCATTACACACTGTGAGGGCGAAACACCAAGCTTTTCACAGGCGTGCAGAAGGGGAAGGGAAGAAGGCTTTTTTTCCGGTAAACTATCACCGCCAATGGTAAGCGAAAACAACGAGAATATTGAGAACGATGAAAGGATAGGCTCAATAAATTCCGAAGGTTTATTAGTGATTAATGCTAGCGTGAACCCTTGTTCTTTTAGCGCGTGAAGTGTTGAGAACACGCCGTCGTACAGCACTGTACTTTTAGTTTCTAGCGTTCGGTAATAGAACAGAAATTTTTCTAAAGCGGCATCAATCTCGTTTGATGTGTAATGGTGTCTGATCTCTGCGTTGCCGCTCAATCCGCGTTCCACCAGAACACGAGCACCATTTCCAACCCAGTGTCTAATTGTCTGCTCGTTATACGTTGGTAATTGGTAGTCGTTTAATGTTTGGTTTAACGCTGTTGCCAAATCAGGAACAGAGTTTACCAAGGTTCCGTCTAAATCGAAAAAAAAGGTATTAATTTCTTGCATTACAAACTTTTGATTTGCTAACTCGTGTGACAAGCATAACACCGCAGTATCCTTACCGCGGTAGATTTATTGGTCGACTGGCGTTATAAGCTCAAAGATTCATTCAAAATCTTGGTTGCTGATCCAAAGCACTTGATAAGGCTTCATTTGTAAGAAACCACTAGAAAGGGCTATCTCGTCACGGGTGATGAGATCAATCCAATTATCTGTGCCAATAAGATTTATGTCAGACAGCAAAATTGTTTGTTCTTCGTCTGAAATATTACTAATACAGAAAATACTTTGCTTTCTATCGAGACTTTGTCGCCAGTAGCCAAATAATTGGTTACCAAGCTGCAAAGTAAACTGCGTTGCATTGGGGTGAAATGCAGGCTGCGCTTTACGTATGCGTATAAGCTGCGAGATTCGAGTGAGTACTTTATGGTGCTGTGAAAAGGGCGAGTCTAACAGAGCCTCTAATTCGTTAAAGTCCCATCGTTTTCTGTTGATTGAACGATTTTGTCCTGTATTAGCGACCTTTTCGTAATCGTTGGATGTGCCGAGTAAGCTGTGAATGTAAATTCCTGGTATACCTTCCATACCTAACATTATGGCGTGAGCACAAATAAATCGGTCCACTTGATACTTATCAGGGCCCTTGGTGGTTCCTTGCAGCGCGTCGAACAGGGTGATGTTTATCTCGTAAGGCTTTTGCTGACCGTGATCAGAAGCGCGCCACGACACCTTGCCGCCAAAGTGCTGCATTGTATGCACAAGCTCTGAAATTTCTTCATCTGACAGTAGGCCTTCCGCCGGACGCAAGCCAATACCATCGTGCGAAGCGATAAAGTTAAAGTAGGCTGTGCCGTTTTGCGCCGGTGGCATACTCATCATCCAGCTTTTCAAATACGTACAATCACCCGTTACTAATGTATTTACAAGTAACGGCGGAAGCGAAAAGTTGTAGATAGCATGGGCTTCGTTAGCATTACCAAAGTACGTTAGGTTTTCCCTGTTGGGAATATTGGTTTCGGTAATGATTATGATGGAAGGATCCACATGTTCAATCAGCGTTCGGATCAAACGTATGACTTCGTGGGTTTGGAATAGATTAATGCAGTTTGTACCTACAATTTTCCAAAGAAATGCCACTGCGTCTAAGCGAAAGATTTTAGCGCCTTTATCAATATACAGCTTGATGATATCGATAAACGCTAACAACACCTTGGGGTTTCTAAAGTCAAAGTCAACTTGGTCGTGACTAAACGTGCACCATACATGCTTTGTACCGTTGGCGGTTTCCGTCTCTCGCAGCAAAGGCGACACACGAGGGCGAGTTACCATGGAGAGGTCATCGGATGGATCTGCTGTGAAGAAAAAGTCAGATCCTGGTCCTTCACCCTTCACAAAGTTATCAAACCACACGCTTCTTGCAGAGCAGTGATTGATAACTAGGTCGGTCATCAAGCCATAATCCTCAGCAATGACTTCAATATCGTCCCATGACCCCAGTGCTTCATTCACCGTAGAGTAGTCGATAACCGAAAACCCATCGTCTGAGCTGTACGGAAAGAAGGGCAGGATGTGAACGTTATTAACGGTGTTCTTGCAGTAGCGGTGCAAAAACTTATTTAACGTAACCAGCGGGCGCTCCCCTTCGTCAATGACACTATCACCGTAGGTAATCATGATAATGTCATCTTCATCCCAATAATTGTGATGAGACTGAGGTGAAGCAATATCCGTTTGCTGCTGAATGCCTATAGTGTTCATTAACTCAGTCGCTAGCGTCTCATACGAGACGTCCAGCGATACATCGGCATAAATGCTTTCTAAATGGTGTTTTACTTTGTCATGGAGATGGTCCCATGCCATATTACTTACTCCATATATTCTGCAGTATCGGCTTCAACCGCTTCTAATAGTCGTTCTAAAATATCGGGTACCGCGCTGGTCACGCGGTTCCAGCTTGGTATAAACGGTGTTTCCATAGGGTTTTCTAAAAAGTTTTGTCCCGCTTTCATGATGTTGCTGGCAAACATTTCTACTGCTTTTTCTTCGCTGTGAATGTCTAAGTTCAAGCCGTTCATTACCGCGTCATTGTGGTAGGTTTCTATAAAGTCTAGTGCAATACGGAAATAGGTGGCTTTAATTGAACGGAACATTTCGTTGCTAAACGTATAGCCTTGCGTGGCAAGTTTTCTGAAAATAGCTTTGGTAATGTCGATAGACATTTTAGACAAACCACCTTGGTCGTTATTAAGCGATAAATCCTGATGTTTATGGTCGTAAATATCACATATATCTGCCTGACACAGGCGGTTGTGCGAATAGTTGCGGTGCATTTCAGAAAGCACACCAATTTCTAAGCCCCAGTCACTTGGAATGCGAATATCGTTTAGTACGTCGCGTCTAAACGAAAATTCACCCGCTAATGGATAGCGGAAGCTATCCATAAACTCCAAGTATTCGTTGTCTCCCATAATGCGTTTTAATGCACGAAGTAATGGCGTAACAAGAAGTCGAGAAACACGGCCATTAATTTTGCCGTTAGCCACACGCGCATAGTAACCCTTACAAAACTCGTAGTTAAACATTGGGTTGGCTACAGGGTAGATAAGCTTGGCGAGCAAATCTTTGTTATAGGTAACAATATCGCAATCGTGTAACGCAACTGACTCTGCGCGATTCGATGCTAGTACGTAGCCCATGCAGTACCAAACGTTTCGGCCTTTACCTAACTCCTTTGGCGCCAAGCCTTGAGCCTGAAGCTCTTCATCAAGTGCTTTAAGGCGAGGACCGTCGTTCCATAGCACTCTGTGATGCTGAGGAAGTTTGCCGAAGAATTTTAGTGCGTGTTTGTACTGCTCTTCATTGGCTCGGTCCAGACCGATGACAATTTCTGATAAGTAGGGCACGTCTGTTAATTCGTTGACGATATGTGGAAGTGCGTCGCCTTCTAATTCAGAAAAGAGCGACGGTAAAATAAGTGCCATAGGGCGCTTCTGTGAAAACTGTAGAAGCTCTGCTTCAAGCTCTTCGGTAGGACGACGAGCTAAGTTATGTAACGTAGTAACCACACCATTTTGATAAAAATCAGCCATGTGTCCTCCTGATCATAGGGATAGCAATTGAGTAAGCATTTCGTTCCAGCCTTCAGGGCCGGTTAGGGTGCTGGTATAGACCTCTTCTTTTTTTACTGCTGGTGGAGGATTTACCGGGGATAAAATGCGAATGGGGACGTGCGCCGCTTCAAGCATTGCAACGTCGTTCTTACCATCGCCAAGGGCAATAGTGTTAACTTTGGTGGTATGTTGCTTTTGATATTCATTGGCCAGCCACTTGAGAGCCTGGCCTTTATCGCAATTACCTGAAATATGAATGAAGCGGCCGCCTTCTAGAGGGAAAGCACCGCGATCTTTTACTACCTTTAAAAAGCGTTGTTTTTCTTCGTCAGTGCCAAGCCACAAAACCGGCTCGCCAAACTGGCGTTTGGCAGCAAGTGACGCTGACCTTTCGTCAAGCCCAGTACATTCCTGAATTTCTTGAATCGACATTTTTGAGAATTGTTTATACTTGCCGTCAAATTCGCTACCTATTTTTTCAAGTAGCTTAATCCAGTAATTTTTGTTTGAGATAAACGCCTTACACCAGTAGCCATCTATCCAAACCGTACCGCTGGGTTTTTGTTTGAAAAAGCCATGAGGGATGAAAATAGCGGCGCCATTTTCAATAATAAAAGGCCCATCTAAACCAATACTCTCGCGCAGCGGTTGTAATTCAGCAAAGGTTTTGCTGGTAGTGGGAATAACGGGAATGTCCTTTTTTTCTAATGCCGTTAAAGCCGGTTTCGCCGCCTCGAAAGAGTAGGTATGGTGGTCTAACAGCGTGCCGTCCATATCGGTGAAAACAAGCGTTTTCGTCATCGTTTTACGTCCTGTTTAGTTATCGTTCTTGTTTCATCTAGATAAAACACGGTGTCGCACTTTTCAGGCAAGTGACTTAATGCGTGTTCAGTGATGCGTTGGTAGTGTTGCACAAAGTTTGCCACTTCTTCATCAGACATCACTCCATCGCTATCTTTTAACGCTTTTTGGGCGAGTTTATGTTCTTGTTCTAACCGCCATTGATACACACAGTCGAAACTCGGTGCTTTCAGCATAATGCGGTAGTCTATTTTGTCGAACAACGTCTGATAATCGCCTGCTAGTTCAGTGTTTACAAAAGAGCGCCAAATGCCCAATGGGTCCTCTACTTCTTCAAGGTGGTTTACTGGCCGTTTAAGTTCGCTAGATGTTTGCGCAATAGCGCCCACACACCATCCTTCAAGTATGATGAAATCGGGTGAAGATTCGATTACAGGCCACTGTTCTTTGGGGAACGGGTTATCTGTAGCTTTGTTAAAGCGGGGAAGCGATGTACGCGTGCCTTTTTCTAAACTGCGAAACGTATTTAACGCTAGAGGAATGTCATGAGTACCCGGTACACCACGAGTTGCTAGAAGCGGGTGAACTTTTATTGCTAGCGCATTTCGCTGCGACTGGTCGTAGTAAAAATCGTCAATTGAGAGTGATACCACTTTTTTGTTGTGGACCGAGGTAAGGAAGGACTCGATAAAACTGGTCAGAGTTGATTTACCTGAACCCTGACTGCCATTTATGCCCACGATAAATGGTTGTGTTGCACCGTCTTGGTGCTTAAGCAGTTGCTCACATAATGGGGTGAACCATTTTTGTGCAGTTTCTGCATAGGTACTTGGCAATTGATGCGTCGTTAGAAAGCCATGTATATCCATGTTGTCACCTTAATCAATGCAGAATTCGCACGTTCTTCTTGATTAAGATAACAACATTTGTGCCAATAGGGTAACAGAGGCGTGGTCTTACGACTTACTTCTTGTTAGCGACAATAACGGCCCTTTGTGGTGCAGGGTAACCTTCGATAGTGCGAGTAATATCTTCCGGATCGAGAAAATCTTTCAAAGATTGCGTTTCCATCCAAGGCGTTGCGCGCTGCTCATCTAGGGTTGTGTGGTTGATATCTACAACGCGAATATTTTCAAAGCCTAAGCGGCCTAACCAAACAGATAGGGCTGCAGTGCTCGGTAAGAACCACACATTTCGCATTTGTGCATAGCGTTCACCCGCCATCAATACTGTATTTTCATCACCATCCACAACAAGGGTTTCAAGAACCAGTTCGCCACCTTTTCTTAGCTGGTCTTTAAGTTGCTGCAGAAACGCCATTGGGTCTTTACGGTGGTAAAGTACACCCATAGAAAACACAGTGTCGAAAGCTCTCAGTGGCTGCATGTCTTCAATGCCCATCGGTAGAAAATGGATATTGTCGGAAGGCGCACTACTTTTACTAATAAATTGTTTAATGGCGTGAAACTGAATAAGAAACAGTTGGGTAGGATCTATACCTATTACGTTATTGGCACCTTCACCCAGCATGCGCCACATGTGATAACCACTACCACAACCTACGTCTAAAACGTTTCGGTCTTTCAGCGAACTAATATGAGGTGCTACGCGATTCCATTTCCAGTCCGAACGCCACTCTGTATCAATATGAATTCCATGAAGATTAAATGGCCCTTTTCTCCAGGGCATAAACTGCTTTAGTAATCCTTCAATTTGTTTTTGGACATATTCATCTACGTCATTTTCGGTGCCAATGGAAACGCTTGAGGCTAAATCAACACAACTCGGCGACGTAGTCGGCAGCTTCGAAAGTAAACGGCACCATTTATCAAACTCACCGTGTTTAGCAGTTCGCTGCCAGGTGTCCATTTGTGCCGGCAGCGTTTGAAGCCAATGTGATAGCGGGCTGTCTATTAGCGATTTGTAGCAATCGGTAAACCAAGTTTGTTCTAATTTGCTCATACTGTTCTTAATATGTGTTGGCGTTGCGGAAAGACGGACGTAGCGAGATTTGTTTAGCCTTTAATGGCAACCATAGACGTGAAGTTATAACATTTGTACCACATCACAACATCGGTAAACCCGACTTTTCTCAAGCGAGTATCATGCTCGTTAAATGTATCGGTTAGCATAACTTTTTCTAACGCGGCGCGCTTTTGGCTCACTTCTAGTTCACTATAACCGTTGTCGCGCTTAAATTGATGATGTAAATCTACCAGCAGTTCATTGCCAGTAAGGGTAGGGTGGCGTATTTTTTCTGATAGCACCAACATACCGCCGGGGTTAAGCCCGTCGTAAATGCGCTTTAATAACGCTTCGCGGTCAGCGGGTGGGATAAATTGCAAAGTGAAATTCATCACAACCAAAGAGGCATTCTTAATTTCTACACTTTGTGCAAACCCATGCTGAATAACAATTGGGTTTGGCAGTGTGAAGGTCTGTACGACGCGTTTGCAGCGTTCTACCATTGCTTCTGAAGCATCCACACCAATAATTTCACATGTATCGTTAGGTACAGCTCTTGCCACAGATAAACTTGCAGCACCTAAGCTACAGCCAAGATCATAAACGACGGTATTGGGCGTAACGGCAATTTTAGCCAATTCGCCTATAGTGTGAACAATGGTTTCGTATCCAGGCACTGAGCGCTGAATCATATCGGGAAACACATCAACGACAGACTCGTCAAATTTAAAGTCATCTACTTTATTGAGTGCCTTTGCGTATATATTGTCGTGTTTCTTCACAGTGGGTCTTCAATTAACTAATTTGGGGCGCAATTTTACCGTTTGATACGTAAATGCCAATGGAAAACACCAAATTTGTTATATTTTGCGTGATTTTTCTGGTTTAGGGCTTTTCGTTAATGATCTAAAGTATTAATCTATACTCATAATACAATAAGGAAGCAGTAACGCTAATGACAAGAATTCTAGTAGCAGACGATCACCCATTGTTTCGCGAAGCTTTGAGCGGCGCGTTGGAACCTTACTTTGAAAACGCACAGATAATTCAAGCAGGAAGCTTGGATGATGCGATGGCGAAGCTAAACGAATTCGACGGTGTTGAGCTGATCCTTCTTGACCTTAATATGCCTGGCGGTGAATATTTTAACGGCCTTATCACGCTGCGTGAACAATACCCGAATATCCCTATTGGTGTTGTTTCGGGCAGCGATACTGTTGAGGTTGTCGCTCAAGTAATGAGCCTAGGCGCTCAGGGCTTTATCCCCAAAGTGTCGCAAACACGAGAAATTGCTCAGGCTATTGTAGACATTATTGGTGGCAAAAAGTGGCTTCCAGAAGGTATGGAAGAAGAACTAGAGAAAGTTGACGATGAACTTAAAGTTCTACTTCAGCGCTTCCGTGAACTTACACCTAAACAGATTCAAGTGCTTTCTTACTTACGCGCAGGCTTAATGAACAAGCAAATCGCTCACGAGATGAACGTTACGGAAGCAACCATTAAAGCACACATTAGTGCCATTCTTCGCAAGCTAGAGATCAACACGCGTACGCAAGCCGTATTGTTGATGGATAAACTCCAACTTAGCTAAACTAAGTATTTATCTAGTACTAATAAAAAACCGGATTAATCATCCGGTTTTTTTGGCTGTAAAATAATTTCACCACTTTCCGTGACGATCCCAAGACCTTTATCAGGGACATGGTCAAACTTCTTTTGACGCTTTATTAGAAGCGTAGTTGTTGTGTCATCCTTTAAGTCATTGTTAGACGTTTCTGTGTCAATCAGTTTGGTCAAGTATATAGCCCAGTATTCAACATGAGGCGTTGAGTAATCTTTGTAAAAGGCAATACCTATTTGATCTTGTTCTTGATAAAAAGGTAACTCTGCTAACAAGTGTTGACGGTGTGAAGTCGATGTTTTAAGTGCGTACCACACGTCATCAGCTGTTATATAACCACCAGCAAGGGCCTCCACTTGATTGCTCATCGCATCGCCATAATATTCTGGTAACGTTAAACCAGCATTGCGAATGCGAGTGTTCGGACTGCCGCCCAAAAAGTGAGACACCAAGCCTCTCTCAGCCATGTCTTTGGCTTTTGTTTCAGCCAGCATAACAAGCGTAGGATTACATTTTAGTACCGAACGTTGTTGACCTTTGTCGTTAGCAATTAATAAAGAGAGTTCTCTCGCCTGTTCGGTATTTCCGCAGGTTGTTTGATCGGCCAAGCAAAGGCTAGAAAATACGTAGGTGAGTGATGTAAATAGAATGCATCGTTGACGAAAAAGGCCGCGAGAGCGGCCCTTTTGTTTGGGTATGAAATTAAGCAGCTTTGCCACCTCGTTTCTTAGCAGTGGTGTTGGAATTAACCTTCGCTACTAATTCTTCGTGGTCGAAATCATCGACGTTGATAGTGCGAAGTCTTCCAGCTTCAGTCTTACGAAGTAGATTCGCTTCTTCTTCGTTAATAATTCCTTCTGCTAGCGCTTCGTCAGCAAGCACATCTAAACGGGTAAACGGTAGTTTAGCTTTTTTGTGCTTACAAATACGTTCGAAGATAGGCTCACTTGCTAGTACATCATCAAGAGTTTGCTCAAGATCGCCAAACAAGCTTCCTTCCTCACGGGTGAGGTACTGACCATAACCTAAACGGCTACGTGCAGTTGAAGGCGTTTGAAGCATTTGTGCAATAGCATGTTCTGTCTTGTCTGAAGGCTTACCAATACGTCGGCCAAACGGAATCACCATAACGCGAAGCGCTGCAGCGATTGCGCGGTTAGGGAAGTTAGCCAAGAAGTCATCAATTGCTGTCTCGATATCGTGCAATGTAGTTTGCATTGCCCAATGTAAAAGCGGTAAATCTTCTTTTAGACGACCTTCTTCGTCGAAGCGTTTAAGCGTTGTACTACCCATGTAAAGGCCACTTAGGATGTCACCTAAACGCGCTGATAAACGCTCGCGACGCTTAAGATCACCACCAAGCACACCCATAGAGACATCGGTTAGTAGTGCTAAGTTTGCACTGTAGCCTTGAAGTAGCTTGTAGTAACGCGCCGTTTCGTCAGTGAACGGTGCGCTGCTGAATGCGCCATTGGTTAACGAGAACCAAATACTGCGAACAGTATTAGCTACCGCAAAGCCAATATGACCGAATACCGCTTTATCAAACGCTTTTAACGCTTCTTTCTTGTCTTCGATAGACGCAGCTTCTATTTCCTTAAGCACGTAAGGGTGACAACGCATTGCACCTTGACCAAAGATCATCATGTTACGGGTTAGAATGTTTGCGCCTTCAACCGTAATTGATACTGGTACACCTTGATAGCCGCGACCAAGGTAATTGTTTGGCCCAAGCATAACGCCTTTACCGCCGTGAACATCCATCGAATCATTAATGATTTGACGCATCTTCTCGGTTAAGTGGTACTTACAGATAGCCGAGATAACAGAAGGTTTCTCACCAAGGTCTACACCCACCGTTGAGAAGCGTGTTACGCCATCCATCAAATATGCATTACCACCAATGCGCGCAAGCATTTCTTCAACACCTTCCATATGACCTACAGGCATACGGAACTGGCGACGAATACGTGCATATGCACCCGTTGCAAGAGATACTGATTTAGCACCACCAGCAGCAGATGAAGGAAGGGTAATACAGCGACCTACCGACAAACATTCAACCAGCATGCGCCAGCCGCGACCTGCCATTTTCGGACCACCAATGATGTAATCGATTGGAACGAAAATATCTTCACCCTTAATAGGGCCATTTTGGAATGGCGTATTGAGTGGGAAGTGACGGCGACCAATCTCTAAACCTTTAGTGTCGCGAGGAATAAGGGCACATGTTATGCCCGGCTCTTTGTTATCACCTAGAAGACCTTCAGGATCTTGAAGTTTAAAGGCAAGACCAATAACCGTAGCAACAGGCGCAAGGGTGATGTAGCGTTTGTTAAACGTTAGGCGCATACCCAACACTTCTTCGCCATTCCACTCGCCTTTACATACAACGCCAACATCAGGGATCGCACCTGCATCAGAGCCAGCTTCTGGGCCGGTTAATGCAAAACAAGGGATTTCTTCACCGGCAGCAAGACGGGGAAGATAATGATCTTGTTGCTCTTTTGTACCATAGTGCTGAAGTAATTCGCCCGGGCCCAATGAGTTTGGTACACCGACTGTGCTTGATAGCACCGCGCTTACGCCTGCAAGTTTTTGAAGAACGCGAGACTGGGCATATGCCGAAAACTCTAGACCGCCATACTCTTTCTTGATGATCATAGCGAAAAATTTGTGTTCCTTAAGGAACTGCCAAATTTCAGGTGAAAGATCAGCATCTTTATGGTTTATTTGCCATTCATCGACCATTGAGCACACTTTGTCACAAGGACCGTCTAAGAATGCTTGCTCTTCAGCAGTGAGTCGACCTTTCGGAATGCGGTGTAATTTATCCCAGTCTGGCTTGCCGCTGAAAATATCACCGTCCCACCATACCGTACCTGCGTCGATAGCTTCTTGCTCAGTGCTCGACATTTCAGGCATAACTTTGCGGTAGAAGGCTAGCAGCTTCTTAGAGATGTGCTGCTGTCTGATATTTGCAAGCGTGAACGGCAGTGTTAAAGCAAGGAACACTACCCAACCAAGCAGGCCGATGTCACCGAAAAGGGTGCCTAAAATCATAACACCTGCGCCCATGGCAACCGCTGTTACCAAGCTGGTTCGCTGATAACTAGCTACCGCTAGTGTCAGAACGACCAGTAAAAACCATATAAAATCTGCCATACTCCACTCCTGAAAGGCGTTAAACGTTACGCTAGTCTTAACTCGAGCATAGTGAGTTGCTTTATGAAAAGCAGTCACAGATCGAGGTCAGACCAGCATGCTGTAAACCTATTATTTAATAGGGCAAAGATCAAGATTTTTACATGAATATTCTATTAACAACGACATAAATAATAGGGTAGTGCGTTATCCGCTCTATAAGTATAGTCGTTGCTTATAAATACTGATTTAGAATGTGAATTGTGTTGCGAAACGAGAAGAGGTTACGTGAGGATGAGACAGCAACAGTGTAAATAAAAAAGCACGTCTGAATGCTAGTTCATAACGTGCTTTATTCAACAATTGTGAAAAAGTTGTTGAGACAAAAAACGGTTTATCTTTACGCTTTACTGCGTCTCAAACGATTTCAGTTTGATATCGCCCTGTTCATCGCCTTCTTTGAACTGTTGCAGACGAACTAACGTGTAGTTAAGTGATGGCGCAAACCAGGCAAACGTCTCACGCTTATTTGAGTCGCGAATAAGCTTAACTTTTACAGTTTCAATTTTACCGAAAGGTAAAGACAATACCTCTTCATCCACCACTTGAACGCCGTAGTGACGAAGTTCGCCACGATAATTCACGAAGTGGTATTCTAGCGATGTCTTACCTTCCGCTAACTGCTTTGCAAGGTCAATACGATAAATTTGGTTATCAAATTCACCGTTCCAATCAAATGTTTCGCCATTCTCGACTGCAATTTTGCCTTGTCCCTGATGACTAAACGTTACCTTAAGCTCTTTATCAGGCCCTGTGCCAGAACGATTATAGTAGTACTCAGAGGGTACGACGGTATTATCATTAACAGTAAAAATAGAATGTTCACTGCGTTTGTCAGACAAGAAAAACTTAGACACTTTTGACGTGTAAATTAGAGAATACTGTTGATCACCTAATTTCGAGAGCTCAATATTCGCTTCGCCTACGTCGTCACCCCATTTGTATGCGGTATAGGTTGCCTTGTAGGGCTGAAGCGGTAGCTCTGCGCTATCAGTATTTTCTGTACTAGGGTTTGCTTGCGCGGCTACTGAAAGCGATGCTGCTAACAGTGCGCCTAAAGCAAAAGGCTTAGTCGCTTGCATAACCAGATTCTGGTAATTCTTGCTCATCTAAAACTGCCTTATTGTTTCGCATCGATAATCGGCCTGCACTAAACCAAGATAGCACAAGCGGATAGATACGACGTTCTTGTTCTTGAACACGCTCGGCCAGGTCGCTTGCTGTGTCGTCTTCAAACACAGGTACGCGGCTTTGAATGATAACAGGGCCGCCGTCGAGCTCCGGTGTAACAAAGTGCACGCTAACGCCGTGCTCCTTGTCTCCATTGTCGATAGCTCGCTGATGCGTATTCAAACCTTTGTACTTCGGCAACAAAGATGGATGAATGTTCACTAATTTTCCAGCAAAGCTGTCGACGAACTCCGGTGTTAAGATACGCATAAAGCCCGCAAGAACAACACAGTCTGCGCCAAAAGCCTCAATTTGTGCTTTGAGCGCCCAGTCATAAGACTCTCGTGAATCGAAGCCTGTATGATCTAAGCAAACCGCATTGATCCCGGCTTCTTTAGCGCGTTCCAGACCATAAGCAGTAGGGCGATTACTGATCACGCCGCTGATTTCCGCATTCAGACGGCCTGCTTTTATTTCATCGATAATGGCTTGTAAATTGCTGCCATTACCTGAAATAAGTACGCATAGTTTGGTTACACTGTTACTCACGCGTTGATCTCTACTTGCTCTTCGCCATCTTTTGCTGCGATATCACCAATAACCCAAGCATTTTCACCGTGTTGTTTAAGAATATTCAGTGCAGCATCGGTATCGCTTTCGTCAACAACGATTACAAGGCCAACACCACAGTTAAACGTGCGGTACATTTCGTGGCGAGTCACGTTACCGTTTTCTTGTAACCAAGAGAAGATTGCAGGCCATTCCCAGGTGCTTTCATCAATAACCACTTTCGCATCTTCAGGTAGCACGCGAGGGATGTTCTCCCAAAAACCACCGCCCGTGATGTGAGAAATAGCGCTTACTTGCACTTCTTCAAGCAATGCTAATACCGATTTAACATAGATGCGAGTAGGCTCGAGAAGTTGGTCGATGATAGGCTTGCCGTTTAGGTCGGCGTTTACATCTGCACCACTAACTTCAATAATCTTTCTAACTAATGAGTAACCGTTTGAGTGAGGGCCCGATGAACCAAGTGCAATTAGTTTTTGACCTGGTTTAACGTTAGTGCCGTCAATAACCTTATCAGCTTCAACCACGCCTACGCAGAAGCCTGCAATATCGTAGTCGCCATCGTGATACATTCCAGGCATTTCGGCTGTTTCACCACCAATTAATGCACAACCTGCTTGCTCACAGCCGGCGCCAATGCCGGTAACAACCGACGCGGCTACATCAACGTCAAGCTTGCCAGTTGCGTAGTAATCTAGAAAGAACAGGGGCTCAGCACCTTGAACAATAAGGTCGTTTACGCACATTGCTACTAAGTCGATACCAACACCGTCATGACGGTTAGCATCCATAGCAACTCTTAGTTTTGTACCCACTCCGTCAGTACCTGAAACAAGTAGCGGCTTTTTATATTTAGTAGGCAGTTCACAAAGTGCACCAAAACCACCCAGATTACCTTTTACTTCTGGTCTATGGGTTTTCTTGGTAACAGATTTAATGCGTTCAACAAGTTGATTACCTGCATCGATATCTACGCCTGCATCTTTGTAACTTAAAGAGGTTTTATTTTCGCTCACGGTTGGGCCCTGAAACTAAGAGGTAGAAAACCGCGGATTCTACCAGCAAGTCGTCACAAGTCCAATTTGTGAAGGCTATTTTATGCGCTTTTTGATCTTTTTTATTTTAGGGGTGAAATTAAACCCAATATAAAAGACAATAGAAGGCTATCTTTTGGTGAACATCTTGCTTGATAAAATGTCTCGCTCTAAAAAGTAGAGTGAATTGCGCGCAGGTTAGTCCAAGTTTACCGTATATAGGTAAACGAGATTAACTGACGATTCGATAGGTAAGGAATTGATTTTAAGAGAGTATGGAGTGTCAATGTTAACGGCAGTAAAGCGTAACACCAATGGAACTATTTTAACGAGAGTTAGCTTGAAAGGCATTCTGGGCATTTCATTTCTTGCTGCGCTGACTTACGCCCCCTTTATAAATGCGGCTCAACGCGTGGTGGTCAACGAAGCGCAGATTCAAGTTGAAGATCAAACTCAGCGCACCCAACAAAACGCGCTTAAAAAAGCATTAAGGCAGGTTTTTGTGAAGATGTCGGGCAGCACAAGCGTGCTCGATAATGCCGGTGTTAGAGCAGCGTTATCGTCGCCTCAATCGCTGCTTCGTTCCTATCGATTTGCTTTTGACAAAGGCAGAACGTATTACGTTGCGGAGTTCGATCAAGCAAAACTCAATGAACTTCTTCAGCGTGAAATGCTTCCGCTCTGGGGTGATAGACGCCCTGAAACGATAGTGTGGCTTGCGCAGGAAGACGAAAACGAAACTCGCATCATCTTAGACGAATCTCTCAATACAGAATTACAACATACGCTCAAACAAACGGCGAAAGAACGAGGTGTTCCATTAAGCTTGCCTCTAATGGACCTTACCGACAATGTAAATATTTCTACCTATGATGTGTGGGGACGATTTGTTGAGCCTTTGCGCAAAGCATCTACACGCTATAGCGTCGACAACATTATTGGTGCCAGAGTTTATCGTAACGACGCGAGTGCAATTCCTGATTTGCCGGAAAATGTTGTGCCTTCTGGCACAGTAGAATCTCTTGATAGCGTGCTAGATGAAGAAGCACAGTTTAGAGCACAAACTGATGAACAAAGTTTCGATGAGCGAAATCCGCGTGTAGATAATACAGACGCACAGCGCACCTTTTCAGATAACGTTGAGTCTGGTGCGATGAATAACGGTGTTGATGCTCAGTTAAACGACGGTTATGACGCTACAAACCAAAACTTGAATAATACTGATGGTACCTCGGCGAAGGAGCTGGCCCAGGAAGAGAGCACAACGATGCCGTTCACCATGAACGAGTTTGCCAACTATGCGAAGCGTGCCGATGAAGGTGACTATGCGCTAGACTGGGTGTTCGTTGGTGGCGGTAAGGTTAGCTATGGCAGCATATACGGTGATTCGCCCGAAGTTCTTGGCAATCAGTTAATCGATGCCTACTCAAATTACTTATCGTCGCTTTATGCCATCGTAGGAATCGAAGCGTCTGAGCGAGAAGTTATCAAGGTATCGATTGCCAATATTGGCTCGGTAAAAAGTTACGCCAGCGCTAATGACTATTTAAATAGTTTAAGTGTGATTGAAAACGCTACACTAGTAGAGCAATCTGGTTCTGTTGCCACGTACTCACTTACATTAATTGGAACGGTGGACGATTTACTTAACAGTATTAAACTAGAAAGCAAATTACGCCCCGTAACCGATTCGTACGGACAAACCGTGAAAGGACACAGTTTCTATTGGAGCAATTAATTTAGCATGCAGCTGCCTTTGCCTGTCACGCTACCTGTTGACGAAAACTTCGATAGTTTTGTCAATACGGGTAACGAAGAAGTAGTTTCAGTCCTTGAGCAGATTGCAGATGCGCTGCCACACTGGCGCGAGGCTCCTGAATTGGGGCCTTTAGCATCGCTTCAGCTGCCTTTGCTTACTTTACTAGGCAGTACCGCTATCGGTAAAAGTCACTTATTGTTTGCCACTTGTCATCAACTAGCCGAAAAATCGGTTAGTCACCTTTATTTAAATCTTAATAATTACGAAGCGTGGTCGCTCGATATTTTCGAAGGCCTAGAGAATCTTTCGTTAATCGCATTAGACAACATTCACGCGATAGCCGGCGATTTACGTTGGGAAGAAGCGTTGTTCGATTTGTTAAACCGAGTGATTGAGACTAAACAAACCATGGTACTTTGTTCTAGTCACCTAGGCCCATCTAACCCGGCTTTTGTTTTACCTGACTTGCGTTCTCGCTTGGCGTGGGGGGTTATTTATCACGTAAACCAACTGGATGACAATGGTCGTGAAGAAGCCGTGCGCTTACGTGCAGCGGAACGTGGATTAAAGCTATCAAACCAAGCACTACAGTTTCTTTTGCACCATAGTGAACGAGACCTAAAAAGCCTCATGTCACTATTAGCCCGTTTAGACACACGCTCACTCCAAGAACAAAAACGCTTATCCGTGGGCATGGTTAAGCGGGAGCTTAACCTAAGATAGTCTAAGCGGGAGCTTAACCTAAGATAGTCTAAGCGCGAGCTTAACCTAAGATAGCCAAAGCGCGAGCTTAACTTAAGTTAGCCAAAGCGCGAGTTTAACCTGCGTTAGTCAAAGCGCTGCTGTGTTGCCGTTTATTGTTCTTTTCTTAAACTATGAGCGCTTGATGTGGTTCTAAATTCTTCTGCTACCGTCATTAGAGTTCCATCGGAAGTAACCGAATTGTTTCCGTCGAGCTGTAGCATTAACTTATCGCTCGCAGACTGTACGTTTGGATTTGTACTAGACGCAGAGTCCCGCCAGGTAATATCGTTCGGAAGCAGATAAGGGCTTGGAAGTGACGCTTGAATAGCAGGTACATCGAGTTCGGGTAAAATTCTACTTAATACGTAATCTACGCGCATAGTAACGTTATCATCATTAACACGGTTTCTCTGAGCCCAAGTGGGAATGAAACTGCCGTCTTCCATTGTCTCTCTTGTAAATACGCCTACATCCGCTTCTGCCTCAAGCCGGTAAAGCATCATGAAGCGCTCGAATAACATGGCGAGATCTTCTCGTTCCGTAAAGTAAGAATAGAAAGCAACCGCACCATCATCCTCAAACCAATTTGCCACTTGTAGCGCGGTATAATTTCGCTGCGCGCTTGAAGCGGTTGCGCCGCCGTATCGAACTTCGGCCAAAGCATGGAGTTGTGACGACGTAAGAGGCAATGAAGTTGTTAGCCCCGTAGAAATGGGAGAGCTGTCATCATAAGACGACAGTGGGCTCGCGCTATTGCTGAGTTGTTGCCATTCGGTGTAGTCGAAAAAGTCATTGGCGTGAGCTAGCTCGTGGTATAGCAAATAGCTTAATGCTGCTTCTACGTCGCTCACGTCACGTGGAAGTCTATCTGCTACGTTCGCTGTGCTGATATTAGGGAAATAATAGGCCTTGTTTTTCACGTAGCGCCATGACGTCGTAAAATCGAGCTCACTACCAAAACCACTTCTATAATCTGGGCGAGTATTTAGCGTGTCTCGCTCTTGCGGTGTGCGCCAAAAGTTGTTGGCATCTAAGTAAATGGCACCAGTGGCAACCCAATAAAATGACGGGCGGATATCGTAAGAAATCACAATCGCGTTAGTTGCGCGTAGTAACTTAAGCATGTCATCACGGGTTGCTGAAGTTTCTAAATACGTTCTAAATGCATCGCCCATCCACGGATGCGAGACGTATGTTCTATCTAAAATATCGTCGATAGTGGGGCTTTCGGTGACTTGGCCAATCAGTGGTAGCTGAGAGAACGTGCAGCTGTTTGAAACCTGATTGTTATAAACACAATCAACAAGTGCCGACGCGTAAGGGCTGTCGGCCCTATAGGGCTGCATATGCGCGCTTACCGTTTCGGGAATACTTGTCTCGTCATCTACAAAAAAGCCGCTATTGTTAATGTCGATGTTTTTCACTAGAACTTGCGCGCTATCGGTTAACACCTCGCCATTTGAGAGTGTAACGGTACTTTCTATTTCAATGATTGTGTCGTTGCTGACTCGAGGCGCTTGAAAATATATCGAATGAGAATAATCACCATCATCAAAGTTGAAGTTATTGACGATTGGCCCAGACGTTTGTTGCCACGTGATATTTGAGATTGTTAACCCTTGCGAGTTAACGGTGTCAACGCGAAGAGAAACTCTGCCGCCTTCGGATGCCTCATGACCCAATCGTAATGCGGCAATCGGCGCGGTACTTTCGTTCGTTTGTAACGTTATGGTGTCTGTAAGCGTTGTGCCATTTTCTAAGCTAACGTTTACGGCGATATCGAAGCTACCTGAAGAGGTAACATCAAAGCCTATAGCCTGCGTGTGAGCACTGAGAGGCTGCTGTGATACACCTGAGACTTGCCAATCGATATCTACAATAGCGTGGCCAGTAGGCGAGGCGACAGCAAAGTCGACCGCATCGCCTACAACGGCGTTTGTAGGGCCTGAAATGCTAATGGTTGGAGGAATGGAAGGAGTGCTTGGGGCTGAACTATCGCCTGAACCAGAGCCTCCACATGCTGCAAGTAACGATAATGATGCGATTACTAATGTAAGTTCAGGCAAATGGCGTGTCATATTAACCCCTTGGCAGCATGTGTTTTCGCTGTGTATTACATGATCATTGTTGACCTTGCTCAAAGCGTGCTTTTTCTTCTTGCATCTCTTCTTTAAGCTTTTTAAGGCCCAAACCCAATTCACGACCACGTTTTCTAGCAAACGCACTACAGCCGACAAACATACCCGTGCATAGAATAATCTCTACCACTGCATACCAACGTTCATCAGGTACAGCGTATGCCACAGTGCATCCGTGAATAAGGTAAAACAAAACGACAAAATTGGCCCACGCGTGAGTATATGGCTTGCCTTTTAATATACCCCAGTAAGGTAACAGTAAAGGTAAAATATAAAACAAGGCAATAAACAAAGGAGAGTAAGTATGCTCTTTAGTAAATGTAAATTGCCACAGTGTTATCCATACGATTAACCCGGTGTGGCTTATAAGTGCGAGATAGCGATAAAAACGCGTATCTGGTGCCATGGTAATGTCTCCGAAACAATTTGTTTTTAATGTTCTTTATAAGGTCTACGTTTTATGCGCCAAATAACGTAACTGTTAGGCGTTGTCAGCTAGTTTTTTAGCGAACATTGCAAGTCGCTTACCCTGAGCAATGCATAGCGCTTTTTCATCTGCACTCAATTGCTCTGGTGCACTTAAACTGTGATGAGCGACGTGTGTTACACCGTAAGGGGTGCCACCCATTGTGGTGTTGTGTAGCGCAGGCTCACTGTAAGGTAAACCGCAAATCACCATGCCGTGATGGATAAGCGGAACCATCATGGAAAGTAATGTGGATTCCTGGCCGCCGTGCATGGAAGAAGAAGATGTAAACACGCACGCAGGCTTATCAATCAACGCGCCTTTTAACCATTGACTGCTTGTAGAATCCAAAAAATGTTTTACTGGCGCTGCCATATTGCCGAAACGCGTAGGACTACCTAACGCCAGGGCACTGCACTGTTCGAGTTCCTGAAGGGAAACCTCGGGTACGGCACTAGATGCCGCGTCATTAGCTGCATCGCTGATACTCTTGACTGTACGTACTATCACAGGAACATCTAATGACGATACTCCTTGGGCGATGGCATCAGCTAATCGCTTTGTGCTGCCGTTGCGGCTGTAATAAAGTACGAGAACAGGTTGCACTATACAATTTCCAAGACAGATTCTGGCGGACGACCAATTCTGGCTTTCTCGCCATTTATAACAATGGGACGCTCTATCAACTTAGGCGTGTGAGCCATAGCTTCAAAAAGCGCATTATCAGACAGTGCGCTATCACCTAAGTTAGCATCTTTATATTCTGCTTCTTTAGTACGCATCATATCTCTAACCGATCCAAGGTTAAGTTTTTTAAATATCTCTTTCAGTTCTTTTGCGTCAAGAGGGTGCTTTAGGTACTCAACAATAACAGGCGCTACACCTTGCTCTTCAAGTAGTGCTAGGGTTTGTCTGCTCTTTGAACAGCGAGGATTGTGAATAATGGTAATGTCTGTCATAAATACTCTTGTTCATGATTATATGAATTGGCGCGAACTATTGCGTTTTTGCCATAGAATATCAAGCAGTTTACCGATAACGGGTAATAAATTCGTACTATTCTTTGTTTACAGCATCGTTTCTGGAAAACGGTGCTTAAAAAGCGTGGTTGAATTTATGTTAGTGCGCGAAGTAAGAATCTGGCACTATGAAAAAATAGTCAAAGTTAGAAGGTTATATGTTGTTGTCACAGCCAAAAAGCAATGCAGGAAAAATAAAGCCTATACTCTTTCTAGTGCTGTTAGCGCTTGTTGCGTTTGCCGGTGCATATACGTATCAGCGTCTTCAACATGACTTTGAAACATTAGATGGAACTGCTTACCTTTGGCAAGATCTTGAGGGGAAGTGGGTTGTAGTAAATTACTTTGCGCCATGGTGTGCACCATGTCTACGAGAAATGCCTGAGCTCGTCACATTTAATCAGTCGCTACCTGACAATACCCGTCTTTTTGCTATTAACTACGACCTTAAAACGAAGCCTGAACTCAAAGCCATGGCTGAGAAGTTTGATATTGATTTGCCTGTTATTATAAGTTCGCCAGACACTAAACTGCCCATGCAAAAACCCCCTTATTTACCAGCAACGTTTATTCTTGGACCTGATGGGAAAATAAAGGATACGATAATGGGAGAAATTACGGCAGCGCATCTGCGTCAGCGCCTAGCTGAATTGAAAGGCGCTGACGAATAGCAGGGAAGTGCGATGGTCTAGAGTCGTTGTAAACGCTCTTCTTGGTCGCGAAATTGTTTTATTCTCGCTCTGATTCTTTGTTTTTCAAGGTGATCATCGCCTGCGAAATTATACGCATATTGAAGTTCGTCAACCGCGCGGTTATAAGCACCATACAATGCATATACTTCCGCTTTGCTCTGATGCATTTGCGAGAAACGTTTCGACTTTTGATACGCCTCACTCATCAACTGATGTGCCAATTGATAATCTTTTTTAACCAGCAGGAAATCCTTAAGTAGAGACACCGCTTCTTCATATTTGTTTGCGCTTATGTAAGCATTGGCCTGGTTTAGTGCCAATACTTGATTTCTAGGGTTATGCGTAACGTGGGGTCTTAGCATTTCAACGGCTTTTAAAGGCTCACCTTGCGAAATATAGATATCTGTCATAGCGTCGAGATAAAAGAGGTTTCCTCTATCTTTTGCTATTAACTCATCCATAATGTCTTTGGCTTTTTCGATTTTTTCGGCGCGCATATAAGCAAGCGCTAAACCATATAATGACGCTTCTTTACTGCGCTGTACGTCTTGAGCCACGGCCGCTTCGAAATATTCTACAGCGTAATCAGCTTTAAACGAGTAGCGTGCCTTTATACGTGCTTTAGCCAACTCGAATTGCTTGTTAATGGGTAAGTAGCGTCTAGGGTAGTCACCAGCGCGATTTCTCGCATCAGCAATACGGGTTTCGGTTAAAGGGTGAGTGAGCAGCCTTGCGGGTGGACGAGAAACCATGCGGTACTCTTCCGCCATGGTAGAAAAGAATGAAGCAGCCGCACTCGGATCGAAGCCCGCACGAGCAAGCATTGCGATACCAATTCTATCGGCTTCTTGTTCATTTGAACGGGTATAGTCGATTTGCAATTGTGCAGAGGCTGCGGTTCCCGCCTGCATGGCCGCAATTCCCGCTTCTGGGTTGGCCATAGCAATTAGCACCCCGCCGATAAGTGACGCCAAGGCTAGGGGAGATGAGCGCTGCTGCGCCTGCATACGTCGCGCTATGTGGCGTTGAGTTACGTGAGAAATTTCGTGCGCTAGCACCGAAGCCAGTTCACTTTCATTTTCAGCACGACGCATTAAACCCGTGTGAACACCAATGTGACCGCCAAAAAACGCAAATGCGTTAATGGCATCATTATTTACCCAGAAAAATTCAAAAGGAAATTTGGCGTTGTCAGCATGGACAACCAATCGGTTGCCTACATCCTGTAAATATTCATCCAGCACCGGATCTGAGATTACAGGACTTTGACCGCGCATTTGCCGCATTACGGCATCGCCTACAATCATCTCTTTATCAAGCGATATGGCGTCTGACGCAACAACACCTATTTCAGGTAACGCATTTTTATTGCTGTAATTGGCATCTTGTGCAACAGCCGTGAGGCTCGATGTGAGCACGAAGGAAAGGGCAACCAAAGATGCTGAAAACTTTTTTCTCATGAACCTACAATCATTGTATACGGTTAATACTGCTTAATCCTTAGAGCGCTAAGTTGCTAAACAGTTTCAAATTTTATTTTTTTCTTATATGCATCATTTTCGAAGACACAAGGCAATATCGCCTATGCCATCTCGTCTATGACACGTCAGTTATACCAATGCGACACAAACGCATCCAGTTTATTCTTTTACTGTTGTAACAACCACTCTACACATTAATGCTTATACTGTAAAAACATCATACCAGTTTGATTTTGAAAGATTCTTAAGTGCTACTTATTGCTAAGTGCTAGCGCTATCAACTATGATGCGTGTCCTATTCTTAGTAATTTCTAGGCGTTTATATGATTAGCGTTTTTGGTCGTTGGTACCGACGCAAATTTTCTGATCCTGATGCAGCAATGTTGCTTATCTTGATCCTTTTGACCACGGCAGTGTTGCTATTGTGGGGCGGGCTAATTATGCCTGTGTTGGTTGCAGCAGTGATTGCGTATTTACTCGATTGGCCAGTCTGTCGCTTGGTAAATGTCGGCGTAAGTAGAACGCTCGCCTGCGTCGTTGTAATGCTCGGCTTTATCACTATAACCATATTAACCTTAATTGGCCTTGTTCCAATTATATCCAAGCAAAGCGTTAACTTGATTCAAGAAACGCCGCTAATATGGCAGAAAGCACAAGAATGGATATTAACGCTTCCGGACAAATATCCAGATTACGTTCAGGTATATCAAATCCATCAAATGATGGAAGGTTTAAATGACAAATTGGTAGAGGTGGGCGAAACCCTTATTTCTGCTTCGTTTAGTAATATCGCCAACTTAGCTGCGTTGCTCGTTTACGTTATCCTCGTACCGCTTATGGTGTTTTTCATGCTAAAAGATAAGCTCTTCTTTTTAGACAGCATATCTCGCTTGCTGCCTAAGGAGCGACGCTTAATTACGCAAGTTGGTCACGAAATGAACTCTCAAATTGCCAACTATATTCGCGGCAAAGTGATCGAGATTATAATTGTGGGCGCGGTGAGCTGCGTAACGTTTGTATTGATGGACTTACGTTATGCTATTTTGCTTGGCGTATTGGTGGGATTTTCAGTACTTATTCCGTACATAGGTGCAGCAGTGGTTACTATACCCGTGGCCGTTGTCGCTATGTTTCAGTGGGGTATTTCACCAGAATTTTGGTATTTAATGATAGCGTACGGCATTATTCAGGCGTTAGACGGTAACTTGTTGGTACCGCTGCTATTCTCGGAGGCGGTTAGCTTGCATCCGCTTTATATAATCGTTGCAGTATTAGTGTTTGGAGGTCTTTGGGGTTTCTGGGGCGTATTTTTCGCTATTCCTCTCGCTACCCTCGTGAAGGCGGTAATTACAGCGTGGTCTAGTAACCCCGTTATTGTACCCGAAGAGGCAAAGTAGTTATTCCCATTTGGCGAACCAGTCAGCGCCATCCAGTACGAGATTCAAAACGAGTACTGATTCAAATAGGCGTTATAGGTAAACACTGATACGAATTGAGTAAGTATAAAAAAGCCCCGAAAACATAATGTTATCGGGGCTTTTTAAATTCTATACCGGTTTAGCTGTTTAGATAATCAAGTACTACGGTGTGGTGTTCTTTTGTTTTGAACTTGTTGAAAACGTGCTCAATAACACCGTTTTCATCCACGAGGAATGTTTGGCGATGCTGCTTTATACCCCAAACAACATGCACATTACGTTATTTTTCGGGTGTAAAATGAGTATTTATGAAGTGTGCATTTTAGTTTTTGCACATTAAAGATGTTCTTAAGGGAAACAATGCTACAAATCAAGCCAGAGAATAGCAGCTACTTCTTTTTAAGAAAGCTTATTAAGTTCGATTTTTCTTCATCACTAAGCTTCTCGATCAAACAGCTAAGCTCTGCTGATAGTTCTGATTCACAGAAAAAGTAAGCCAGTGGAACTTCTAGTTCGTCGGCGATTTTTCTCAAAGTCTGGATGTCAGGCACGTGTCTGCCTTTCTCATAATGATTCATTCGGCTACTGGCGGAGCTTTCATCCAAGCCAATCCGTATACCGAGTTCTTTTTGAGAAATTCCTTGTGATACTCTCGCATTTTTAAGTCGAGAGGGAATCGGGTTAGTAGCAGCTTGCAAGTGGACTTCATAGTTGATGCCAAAGATACTTAGATTCTCTAAGTTTAATCAAACACTGTATACTTAGGAATACTAAGTGCGATGCTGGAGATTACCTTGACTAACCCATACCCTGATTCAGTAAGAAAATTAGCGTTAAAAAATGTTCTTCAATTTGGCCGAAATGTATCTGAGGTGGCTGTAGAAATGGCAATACCAAGAAGTACGCTTTATAGTTGGCTGAGAAAAGAGCAAAATAATATTAAGAACTCAAAAGATAAATTCATTTCCGCAAAGTTGGAAAATGAACTCCAAGTAGCTGTTCGTGAACGTGAGGTTCTCGCTACAGCCATAAAAATTTTGCTGCGTGAACCGAAGATTAAATCGGTGTGAGTTTATGAGTTGTTCTGCTACATGATGTGATTGAAGCTCACAGAGACTCAATAACCAGTGGAATACTTAACCTTGCTGAGTAAACTTTAAATCTATATCATTCGATACGATTGTTAGGCAATAAACTGCGCTCAAGATAGTCAGTATAGATTCTTTGTAATAGGGTGATAGAAATTAGTGGACGATATTCAGTTAGCAAAGGAAGAGCATTTAAGTTCCGAAGAGAGTATCAAAGAGAAGCTTACTGATTACATTGATAAGCAACTGCTAAGGTTATTTGAAGAGTTTAATGTTACTAAAACACCAATCCAGGTTAATTTTCGTAACCTAGTGTCTTGGGTACCTTACTCGGAGTCGTATACTCATTACATTCACCAATACCCAGCTAAGCTTATCAAGCATATACCTATATTCTTTCTCAGTTCTAGTATTCTCAATAAGAAGAAAGGGGGAATGGTTCTAGATCCTTTCTGCGGTTCTGGTACAGTTCTTTTAGAAGCTTTACTAAGTGGGCATAACGCTATTGGCTGCGATTCGAACCCGCTTGCTAGGCTAATAGCCACGGTAAAAACAACCCCCATTGATCCTTCGAGACTCGAGAAATATTCTTGTAGCATAACTAAGCGCGCTAAGCAGTTTCGTCGACTTACAAAAAAAAACGTGGTCAACATTGACCACTGGTTCCCCCCTAGAACTCAAATAACGTTATCAAAAATTCACAGAGCAATTTGTGAAGTGAAAAATGAAGAAGAACGTAATTTCTTGCTTGTTACATTTTCAAATATAGTAAAAAAAACAAGTTTTGCTGACCCAAACTTAAGTGTTCCGGTTAAAATAAAACCGCAAAAGTACTCTAATGATAGCTTGAGATTAAAACTAGAAGATAGATTAAAAAAAATAGAACAATGCAATATCTATGAAGTCTTTGACAATGAGCTTAAGAAAAACATCGAAAGAATGAGATCCCTTCACGTAGAGAGCATACAGAACCATGCTGAAGTAGTGAGCAATGATGCAAGATATATAACAAAAAAGTTGAATAGTGATTACCTATACGCATCAAATTCAATAGATTATATATTGACGTCCCCCCCTTACTCTGGCGCGCAAAAATATATTCGCTCATCGTCATTAAACTTAGGTTGGCTCGACTACTGTGAGGAAAGTACGTTGAGGGATTACGAAAGGCAAAACATCGGTAGGGAACACTATTCAAAAGACGAATACAACGAATGCGTCTCGTTAGGGATAGATTTCGTAGATAAGATGATAAGAGATATCTGGCTCATAAACCCTTTGAGAGCGCATATCAACGGAAATTATTTACTTGAAATGGAATTTGCATTGAAGGAGATGTACCGCGTCCTTAAACCTAGCTGTTTTTGTACTATCGTTATTGGTAATAATGAAGTATGTGGTCTTAATTTCGAGTCTCATAAGTATTTATCGGCTATAGCACAGAGAATAGGCTTTAAGTTAGAGTTGACCCTCATAGATGATATTCACTCAAGAGGGTTAATGACTAAGAGAAATAAGACAGCTAGTATTATTAACTCAGAATGGATTTTGATATTTAGAAAATGAATCAGTTAGACTTTAAAGATGAGCTGCGGTTAAAGATAAGCAAACTCTCTCAAAACGTCTGGGAGAACAAAGTTAAAGGTGAAAGCTTAGAGCGGTGGCTGGAAAACTTTTCTAATAGTGAGGACGTTTCAAATTGTGAAACAAGTCATGCGTTATTTATGTTAAGTAACTTTATGTTCTTCGGTGTAAAGGAAATAAGGGAACTATTGAAGTCGATTTATCGTGACAAAGTAAAGATCCCTTTGATACGTGATATCAGATTAAGTAATGGAAGAACAAAAAATTCAGTTCTAATAGAAGACTTATTCAAGAGCGAATTAAGTGCCACACGATTTCTAGGAATGGGGAACCCATCTGAAAGCGGTAATCATTTGCTGTATTTTTTTAGACAAGAAAATCAACTTCCAAAAGAGCTTTTTATTCATACTCACGAAATACTTTCCATAAATCGTGACAAAAACAACGTTAAAACCATTGCTATCAAGAATGAAAATATACGACGTTATATTTTTATTGATGACGTTTGTGGTTCCGGAACACAAGCAACAGAATATTCTGAAGATCTAATAAAAGAGATTAAAGACATAAATCAAGATATAGAGGTTTGCTATTTCACTTTATTTGCAACATCAAAAGGACTACAGAATATCCGCGACAATACACTTTTTGATAATGTTGATTGCATATTTGAACTGGATGATAGCTTTAGGTGTTTCTCTGAAAACTCTCGATATTTTAAAGGTGTTGATGAGCTCCCAATATCAAAAGAGTTTGCTGAAAGTTTTTGTAGGAAGTATGGTCACAAAATGTTGTTTTCAGAGGAACATCAGTTGGGCTATAAAAATGGGCAGATGTTAATGGGTTTTTCACATAATATCCCAGACAATACATTGCCTATTATTTGGAGTGAAGACCAAAATTGGGTCCCAATTATGAAACGATACTCAAAGTTATCGTCGAGCTTTTATGAGTGAGATATAAAATGGAATTATTAGAGAAGAATCCTTTTACCACAATAAAAGCCAATGATTTGGATGACTCTGAAATTAACGATCAATGGGTTGATATTCAAAATAATGGTCTTTTAGAGCTTTTTGCACCAAAACAATATATGTCTCAATATATTCTTGGTGGTAAAGGTAGTGGTAAGACACATTTGATGCGTTATTTTTCGTATAAATCACAGCTTTTAAGAAATAAAGCAGCCCCAATTGACTTATTGACTAAAGATGGTTATTTCGGAATTTACTTTCAGGCTAGTGGACTAAATGGTTCTCGTTTTGAACACTTACCTCTTAATGCTCCAGCAAGAAATGCAATTTTCGAATACTCATTTGAACTCTGGTTCGCCGGACTTGTTTTGGAAGCCTTAGAAGAGCTAACTTTGATTGACGACAACCTTTTTCATGATGAAGCTGCATTGTGCGAAGATATAAAAAATCTCTTTATCAGGGATGTTGAAGGGTTAGCCGACGCACACACGGTATCTTCGTTAAAATCAGAAATCGTTAAGCTATCAAACAAAGTTGATTTTGAAGTAAACAATTTTTTCTTCAAGGAAAAAATTGATGTAGAAATACTTACAAACAAGGGAAGCTTAATATTTGGAATTCCTAAGTTACTGACATTGCACTCTCATGTTTTTGAAAAGGTATCATTTTTGTACCTGATTGATGAACTTGAAAATATCAGCGAAAGCCAACAGGTGTACTTAAACTCGCTTCTTCGTGAAAAGAAGCTTCCTGTATCTTTTCGCTTAGGGGCTAGGAGGCATGGTGTTAAGAGCTGGAATACGCTAGGAGCAGGTGAAGCAAATCGTAAAGATAACGAATTCGAAATTATTAATCTTGACTATGTTTTTAGTGAAAAAGATTATGAAACATTTGCCACTAACTTAATTATCAACAGGTTGGTTGCCGCCGGATTTATACATAAAGAAATGCTTCCAAATGGTAACTCAAATGTAAATCATGAGCAGAGAAAAGAGTTCTTAACCTCTTTATTTGAACAGTCAGATATAGCTGGTATTATTACCAGTAATACGAGAAAAAAGAGTTCAGAATTAAGCCCAATTATTAAGTCTTTTTCTTCTAGAGTCAAAATTATTAAGGGATTTAGTAATTTAACGGATTTTTTAAATAATTTATCTTATCCTAAAGACTTAAGGCTGGAGAAAGCTGCAATTCATATTGTTTGTCAAAAGTGGAAAAATAACTCAAATTCTACTGTGCATGAGTTGCTAAAAATTTCCGAGGAGGTAAAGGCAAGTATTGATAGCTTTGTTAATAATAACAGTGATTCTAATAACCCTATAGATAAAAAATTAGGCCATTTTTCGAACAACTACACCGCGTCCGCATTAAGAGCGACTAGCCAGAACAATTTTGATCAGTATACAGGTTTTCAACAGCTACTTTCTGTTACAAAAGGGTTCCCGAGACATATTCTTACAGTCCTAAGGCATGCCTATAAAATTGAGGTTTTTCAAGGTAATACTCCATTTCTAAATGGGAACAAACTAAGTTTAAAGGCTCAGAAGTTTGCTTTGAAGGAGTCTGCTGATTGGTTTCATGAAGATTGTATTAGTGAAGGAAAATTAGGCACGCAAGTGGGAATTGCTTTGGATAGATTGTGTGAGATATTTAGGCTAGAAATGTATGCTGATAAGCCCGTAGAGTGTTCTGCCTCTAGCTTTACCGTCGATTCATCGAAATTATCTGATTATTCAAGGTCTGTTTTAGAATGGGCTGAGATGATAAGGGTAATCATTCCAGCTGAAAGACAAAGACAGGATAAAAATTCTCAGAAGCTGGTTAATAAATACCATCTAAATGGCTTGTTATGTCCCAAATGGGGCTTATCTCTTTCACGTAGAGGTGCAATTAGCTTCAAGACAGAAGACTTTGAAAAAATATTAAAACCAGATTTGGAAAACGAGTACAACTATTTAAAGCAATCTTTTGAAGAATCTAGGTATGCTCCATTTAACATTGTTAGCGATAAAGACTCAGATAAATTTAAGGAAAAGGCCTCTGATACAGAACAAAATGATGATAAGCAATTGGGATGGAATATGTAGATGGATTATTCATATTACTTTCGAACAGAATTGTCACTAGACCGAGATTGGAGCGAATACGATTTATTTTTATCCGTTTTCAATTCAAGTGATAGGGTAAATGAGGTCTACAACAGAATAAAATCAGAAAGCAAGTATTGGCTAATAATTCCTGAATACGAGTATGTTGAAAAAGACTATCCCAAAGAGCCCTTTATTAAACTATCTGGAGGAAATGAGTCGGAGCAACTTCAGAGCCTTCTAAAGTTACTTAATCTAAAAGACTATAAGAACTCGAAAGTCTGTGTAGATTTAACTGGCTTCATGAGACCTCAAATGTTATTTCTACTCTTTTACTTCAAGACTATGGGTTTTAAAGAGATTGATTTTGTTTATAGCGAACCTGACCATTATATAAAAAAAGAAAAAACTAAATTCTCAGAAGGCTCAATTTACGATACTCGTCAAATTCAAGGGTACGCAGGGAGCAGCAGCCTAAAAGGGACTAAAGATTTGTTAATCATAGCTTCTGGTTATGATACGAACTTAATTGCAAAGGTTGCCCAGAACAAAGAAAGTGCTGAAATTGTTCAAATTTTGGGATTTCCGTCTTTGCGAGCTGATATGTATCAGGAAAATGTATTACGAACTATTGCAGCAGCAGAATCATTCACTGCTAAAACTCTAGCTGAGCCAATTTTTGCACCCGCGTCTGACCCATTTGAAACAGCAAATGTTGTAGAAAGCTTCATTCTAGATAATGACTGCTTAGAAAAATTTGATCATATCTATATTTGTCCGTTGTCTACGAAAGCTCAGACATTAGGTATAGGGCTGGCATATCAAAATACATTTGTAGGCAAGCCAGTAAGCTTGCTATTTCCCTTCACAAGCAAGTATTCAAAAGAAACAAGTGTCGGAATATCAAAGGTCTGGCTTTATAAGGTAGAGTTTTGAAATATGGTAACGCGATATCTAGTGTGACAAGTATCATTTGTAGTAGCTCATATCTCATCTGATACTTTCATTTGCTTGTTTAGATACTATCTTGCAGGCAGTTTAAGACAAGGAGCTGTTGGTCAACGCTCTATTTAAAGTTAAAAAACAGGTGGTCAAAATTTGCCACTTAGTAGGAAAACCACCTGTTTCTAGTCCTGCTTGAGGGCTTGTGATAATTCAACTTCTACTTCTGCCTTATATTTTTGCATTTCTTCTTCATGAAGTTTCATAACATCATCTTCGCAGCGATGACATGCAAAGTATTGAATTCTATCAACATCTCCAGTGACGAAACTGCCACAATTTTCACAGTCTAATGCAGTCCATCCACGATCCTCACATTCGACACAAATCCAAATCCCTTCCAGATTAAGTACTGTTGGCTCTTCAAGCTTACAGATGTGGCAATACGCCAGTGGTTCAGTTCTATCGTAATAGCGACCTTTTGGGTCTTCATCTAGATATATTTGAGTATATTTCTCTAAAGCATAATCAGAAGTTAATTCTGTCTGGCATTCAGTACACCTATGATCTTTAACAATAAAGTACTCAACTTCTTTATTGCAGTTTGAGCAAGGTATTGGCGTTTTAATTGCCCTTAACTTTAAATCTTTTACATCACAGACTAGGCACTCGATATCTTCTCCACCCCAGCTATGCGAATTAAGTACTCTAGCTGACTCTAATCCGCATGAGGTACATTCGACGATACGGATTCCTTTTTTCCTTTCTATCTCAATATTGTCTTTAATTAAGTCAAATTTCGTCTTGAGAAACTCATGGTTTGATTTAACTTTTACATGTATTTTATCAATCGAATCTTGATAACATTCAAATATTTCCAACCAATGGTTAGTCAAAAGCTCGTGTAAATGAAACCATGATGCCCAATGTTCAATTACCACTTCAGTTTCTTTACCTGAAAATCCAGTGTGAGCAAAGTGGACAATTTGATTTCGGTGTTCTCCCAAGGCTTTAAAATTTTCCATGGCCTCTTTTTTTATGTTTTCACCACAGATATTTTTCAAACGACTGTGGGCTTGCTCTAAGTAAACTGAATGGAAGTCACCGCTTTCGAACTTTTGTTTAACTGCTGATTCAGGTTTGGAAATTATAAGTGACCAATGCTCTTTCATTAATCGAGCTTTAAAAAAAAGCTCTATTGCAGTATACAGATCAATTAGAGAACTCTTGGGAGAGGTAGATAGATTACTTACTGAAGAGTTAAGAAAAAGAATGCCATTATTGACTACAGCATCGAACCAGCCATCAACATCATTTTTATTTTGTCTAATATAGCTTGCCACCTATGCATCCCTATGAAATATAAAATCTTATAACTGAGTGATAGTATTTCCTGCTTTCCCTTAAAAATCCATAATCTGTTATTTCGAGAAATAAAGTACTTGACGGTCGGAATATGTACGGAACATTACGTGCTCGATCCGTCATAGCCGTTCAGATTAAAAAAAGCAGACATTAGGCACCTTAACATAAGTCAACAAACCTAATGCTAAATTCTTCGCTTGAGACTTTTGCTTGTTTAACCGAAATGTGAGCAAACTTGTCTCGTATGAGTGATAGTAAATTACTTTTAACACTATTTTCCATACATGCGCCCAAGATAACTTCCTTGACAGCGGATTCAGGGAATTTAAAAAGATGTATTGGGTAGGGGACGCTTTCAATGGTTTTATCGCAGTCCTCTAGTAACGAACACATTCGCCATTCTTTTTCATACTCCCAATCTATAGACTTGGTTAAAAACATATTTACGGCATTTAATTGGCTTATCAATTTATTAGGTCTGACTTTATCATATTTAACCTTTCTGAGATGATAAAACTCATCAACATCACTTCTCTTTCTATTAAAAAAATCTGAATTAGTATCGAAGCCTATGCAGAAGCCTTTGTGTGAGCGTGCATAATGAGACCACATTAGAATATTGTTGTTCATTTCTGTAAGAGATAGAACCCCAATCAAGGTATTCGCCTTGTCGATGAAAATCCTAGATGCCTCGCTCCCCATTTTTTTAAGTTGTTCTTTTAGAAATGGCCAATGGTCTTTATAAAGCTGACGTGTTATTGCCTCTAACTGGAAAGGGGTAATTTGGCTACGTATTTCAGCGGGAATATTTTGGATTTTCTCCAGCACCATTTTCTCTAAATCACGTTCAATTGCTGCATCCATTTCTTCTTTCGATATTGCTGACGAAATTACAGGCCGAAATTCAAATGGGTCATTAAAATCCGCAGGTTGTGTGAAACGAATATGGCTTGAAGAAAGAACGTCTATTCTTTCCGGATCTAGATATTTATAAAGCAAGCGAATCTTTCCTCGAATTGATGTAACCACATTAGGCTAGTAACACGTGAACCAAAATCGAAGTAAAGAGACAGAGCCCACGTATTACTATCCCCAGGGGCTTGCTACGGACTTAATGTGAGTGTTAGAGTTATAGTGTTTTGAATTTCTCTATGAGTCTCTCAGCCAATACAACGTTTTTCTCATTCCCAAGCGATTCAGCAGCCTTTTTCATTGCCTTGGCGTCACTTACAAGAAAATTTCTATCCTTATCAAAATAATCCGACGGAAGTTTTCTTTTCTGCTGAACTCCCCAATAGCGCAGCATTGTTTTTATCATTTCTTCATCTAATCTAATCATATTTAACACTCTAGATTCGACATCTTCAAACTTATTAGCTTTTAAATCGTCTCTATTGTGTTTTCGCCATATTTTAAATAACTCTCTGTAATGGCCTTTATAGATTGATGGCGGGTTAGTTGACTTCAAAAGTAACGTTTCAGCTTCTCGGAACTTTCCCTCTTTCTTAAGTACCATTGCTTTTTGAAAGCCTTGAAAAAGGGCGGCCCCTTTTGGATCCACATCCGCGAATGTAAGAGTGTCCTTCTTTCCATCAATAAAATCTTGAGCACCAGGCGGTATCAGATGCTTTGGTTTCGATGTATTTGAACCAAATAGTCGTTTTAAGAAGCTCATTTCACCCTCAATAGGTCTAACAGCTTATTACTGAGACTTCATAGTAACACCCGTTTCACCTGAAAAACCATATTTTGTATTTTCAGAGAAATGAATATGGAATGGCCACTCCACGTACATAAAAGATCGTCAGATTTGAATACACTCTGTCATTATAAATGTCGGGTTAGGGGCTGACCAATCCATACCAACTTTGGTCAAAAGAATAGTTTCACCTAACTTTTCGCTAGTCCTAATCTCCTTCTTAGATGTTCGAGGTTGGTGCGAAACTAACGGAGGAAATTCTGATTAATTGCCCTAGCTCATCCATGAGCTGTAACAACTGGTTAAAGATTTCTGTTTAAGTAATTCAAAACCACCTCATGATGATCTTTGGTTTTAAACTTATTAAATACATGCTCGATGTTCCCGTTTTCATCAACTAGGAAAGATGTTCGTACAACGCCCATATTTTCACGGCCCATGAACTTTTTCAGTTGCCAAACACCATATGCCTCACAAACAGCATGATCTTCGTCTGCGAGTAGGGTGAAGTTCAGTTCCTGTTTGTTGGTGAAGTTTGTAAGCTTTTTCGGTGTGTCAGGGCTAATACCGAGAATCACTACGTTTAACTCGTCAAGTTCTGATTTTGTGTCTCTTAGAGCGCAAGCTTGAACAGTACAACCAGGGGTAGAGGCTCTTGGGTAAAAGTAAACTAGTACTTTTTTGCCTTTGAAGTCGGTAAGAGAAACTGATTCATCATTTTGATCTTGTAATGTAAATTCTGGTGCTTTTTGGCCTGCTTCAACCATTATTCAATCCTTCCTTCTTCCATCAATGAATGTAGTTTTTGTTAAAATAGCTTTTCGCCATTGTGTTGAGTAATAAAGTCTCTTTGGAGGCGTAAGCTTTATAATTCCTATGATAACAAGTCACGCATAATATTTAACTGCTTTGTGAGTTCAGATGTCTTTTGGCGCTCTTGCTTTAACATATTTTCATAGTCGCCACGGGCTTGAGTCATTCTCTGTAGATTTTGTTCGAGCTGTTTTATCTTTTTCTCGTTGTCTAAGTTTTTGTTGAACCAGTAAACAAGCTCGCGCTTGGCGTTATCGAGTTTACCTTCGAGAATAGTAATCGGATCATTCTGCTTCTTTTCGCTAGACTGTTGCTGTTTTAGCGCTTTTCGTTTATTTTTTATTTCCTTGAGCTTAACTACAGGCCACTGCCTTCTGCTGATGGCATTCCTATGCATCCCCGTCAGTAATGATAACTGTGCTATTGTGGCTGGTAGATTAGCGCTTGATCCTATCTTATCGATAGCTTCGACTAAACGCTCCGTGTTTTCCTCAAAATCTCGTTGGTTTCTCTCATCAAAGTTACTCATCGTCGACACTATGCCCTAGTAATTCTAGTACTTGTTTAGCCTCGCTAATCACCTCTTGTATTTGCTCATAATTGTCTTGATAGGTTGGGTTGTTAAGATTTGCTCGATTAGTGTTGTAAATCTCTCGCCAATAGGGGGCATTAGCCTCACTTACAATGGCATTTGCACAACGGTTTGGATTACATCTGAGGGAGCCAATACAGGGAAGATCTGTATTTGTGCTATCGGAACCGTAGCAATACCCTAATCCTACATTAATGACACCTAGGCCTTGGTCGGCCATTGCTTCAAAGATTTCATCTTTAGAATAACCGCTTGCCATATAGCCTTTGAAAGCACTGCGTAACCGCTCTTTGTGTTCAGCTGCTTTGCCTCCAAGGTAATTACCATCAGGATCTGCGGTCGCTTTAATCACTTCAATCTCAGACTGTTTCCTAAGCCTTTGTGCCGTTTGGCTCTCAACTAGACTGTCTGCAATTCCACCGTAGCCCATTGTGACATCACTTGTAGATCCTCGTGTTAGAAATTTATCTACGGTATTGACCAGATGCTTAAGTTGAAATGAAATTAGTGGAAGGCCTGCTTCTAGCCTATATAGTTGATATGCGAGTGTATGGCGCATCATATAGTTATTGAAACCGAGATTATCGTTAGGTGACGCAAACTTAACGAACAACTTCAGTTGGTAGCTTATCTGTGCTGATGTAGAAGGGTTTTCGGACTCTGTTGCTTTTTTTGTGTGACTTGAGCTGAAGACAAACTTTCTTTGCGTGATTGTATTTAAAATCCGAATGGCATTAAGAGCATCTTCTACAATTGGAATTGCGACCCACATATCTTCAAAAAGACCTTTAGAAATTGTGTGCTTTCCTTTAAAAACATGTGACTTAATTAGCTTTATTCCTTCCTCTTCAGTAAGGCATGTTTCAATATCCAATACAGCCATTTCTGATGGGCGCATCCCTGTATACTGGCCAATAAGATATTTGGCACCATGAGAAACCATTGCTAAATGCTCACAAACTGCGGCGAACGTAAATTGGGTAGAATGTTTTTTGTTCAGAAAAAACGCCATATCCTTTAAATTAAATTTATCTCTAGAGTTACGTAATTCTTCAGGGATAAAATAGTACTTCTCTACAAACTCTTCATCGTAGCCTGCACTCAACAACCGGTATGCTCGATAAATTTGGAACGTTTTCTCTGTAATGCCAACATTTTCACAATAGCTTTGCTTACTCTCTGCGGCGTACTTGTTAACGTTAATATCCGAAACATTCTCACCCATCGTTTTTAAAAAGTCATGAACGAGTAACGATGAGATTCTAACAAGCTGGTCAAAGGCACTGTTGGGCAATACTCGATCTGACACTTGTTTCTTATATCGTTTTTTCCATGAAAATTGTTCAGAGTCAAAAATGGGAATACTTTCGCCAAATATGTGTGTTGATGTATGAGGGTTGTGAATGTAGGAAAAGAACTGTTTTAGGTCATCGTTATATGTACCGCAGTAACTGCTGGCTTTGTCCCGATAGTCATCTGAGTTAAGTTGAGTCAATGAACTATAGTAATTATCTATATGTTCTTGACCGAATTTGGTTTTTAAACCGATAAAAAGTGCATCCAGAAATCGTAAGCCTGACTTCATGTGGGCTAGAACTGTGTTCGTCGCCAACTGTGTTGTGGCTTTTTTCTTTGCTTTCCTGCGGCTATTCATAAAGATTTCTGGCGTGAGCAAAACATTTAGAAGTATGCATTTGAGCTCTATGATTATTTGTTGGGGAATGTGCTTATATTTTTGAAAATTAATTTTGAGTTTACTGCCCTTAATGTTGGCAGATACGTTTGGATTATCAGCATTATAGTCCCACTCTTGGTCTGAAAATTTGGATACTAATGATGTATTGATACTCAATAACTCTTTGAAATATTCTTGGGTCTCGAGGCTTTTCGAATTAACCCCAGATTTTTTGATTGAAATGTCAGACTTGTACTCTTTTAACAAAGCTATTTTTGTTAAGGCACTGTATTGATCGGGGAGTTGCTCCATAGTTAAGTCCTAAATTAACTCGGTCGTTTCAACATAAAGAGATAACATTTCCGCTTCATCCAACTCATCAGCGCTAAACCCTGTTTGATCTTTCTCTAAAATGGAATTTAGTAGTGCTAGGTTACTTTTTATGATGAGCCCAAATGGTGTATCCAAGACCCTGCTATTTTGAACTTTCACTAGGTAGTCTCGCTTCATGGCGAAAAGTTTCGGCAAGTCTGTTTTGGTTATAATTACATTTGGACAACTGAGGCACATATTGTAAGTGCTACAAGGTTTTCCTGGCGTGTAATTAGGTAGGTTTCTAACAGATTGAGGCGGATCAAAAATGTTTTTACATGTCGCTAAAGGTGTTGAAATGTAAGAGGGTTCAAATCTCTTTTTTTGTTTACTTTTTTTCTGTGATCTGTTTTTAACTAAAGTAAGTGCGTTTTTATGAATTTCACCAAGCTTTTCGTTTAGTTGGCGCCTAGCGGTATGCCCGAAATCATGTAGGTCTAAATAACGCATAGTGGAATACAAACTTTTGTGTCCGAGAAGCAACTGAATTTCTCTAATCGAAACTCCACTCGACACTAGCTCACTAACGAATGTTGGTCGAAATCTTGTTGTTTCAAGTATTTTAGATCCATCTGTTTTGTCAAAAAGTTTGTGTTTGTGAGAATAGTCTGACATGGCGTTGGCCATTATGGAGCTATTGGGCAGGTGTCTGATGTATCCGTTGGCCGATTCAAAAATCCAAAGTTTGGTCTTCTGTTTCACAGGTGCTCTTTGTCGAAGGTATGCCGTCAACTTGAGCACTGTTTCAAAAATGCTCTTCACCTGTTGACTTTGGCTATTAGTGAGCCACTGAAGTTTTGCATTAAATATATCCAGATGGTAGAGCTTTTCGCCAGTTGAGCGGCCCTTCCAATATCGAATACAAGCTTTGCCAGTGGCTGGATGTTTATCAACAAAATCATCGATTTCTAGCGCGTATATCGATTCGATGTTCATACCGGTTACTTGTAATAATTTAAGTAAGAAAGGCAATAGATGAGCCACTGTCACCCTGCACAATGTTCCCCACGACTCAAATACATCTTGGTAGAACAGGTTGTTGGATTTAATAATTCTATAAAATATTCGGTTGACTCTGTTGCTTTCAAGCTCAGTGGTGTTTCTGACAGGCGTACAATTCATTCTATTTTCAAAAAGCCACCGCGCTTCATCAATGCTTGGGTTATCTTTTTTTCTTATTATTAGTTTCCCATTTGAGTTTATCACAGGTCTTCCCAAGCCTGATTTCACATAAGGTTTTGTTAGCTTGGTGTATTCTGCGATATCTGAGTCAATAGCGTTTATTATTCGAACTCTTTCCTCCTGACTATAAGGCTTATAACGACGGGTGACCCTTGTGATGTAGCAAAACGCAGGGGGCAAATAAAACTTTTCAAAGTTTTGAATTTTTATATCTATTGCCCTATTCAAAAGGCACTTGTACGTAGTTTGTAAGACATTCGCGTAACGGTTATGCAATTTTTCGCGCGATATACAACGCTTTAAATATGCGTGAAATTCATCTAATGAGTATTCATTAAGAGCTTTGTTAAGATAAACAGGCTCGTCACCAAATTTTTCTTCCATCAAGGTTGATACATGCTTAAGAGTTGACTTAACGTCGGCTCTATGAGATTCGCTCGTTTTGGTTTTATAGACTGAAGTGAATAAGTGCATTAGTTGCCGATGCGGTGACTTTTCTGTGGGCTGTGCCAGTTCACTAAAACTGTTTAACTGAATTGATAACAACTCCTCCCATTCGTTCATACAGCGTGATGCAATATTCATTTTTTGTCCTTGATAGATATTTTTAATTGTGTCCTTTCTACTAACCGCTCCATTCGCTCTGCTTTTGTTATCAACTCACCGTCGCTATCTGTTATTGTTTTATATAATTCCAGCGGTATTTTTGTATAAACTTCTGTACTACTCAGGAATGTGTGACCAAGTGACTTTTGCACTACAGCAAGCCTGTCCACATAGCTTTTACCTATATCGGATGATTGAAGTAAGTCGTATGCGAAACCGTGGCGAAGTTTATGAGGAGACATGTGCTTAGATATTAACTCTCTGTTTATTGCTCTTTCCGAAACTCTTTTAAGCAGCTTAGATAAACACTTAGGTGTAATAGATCCCCCTTGTGCGTTAAAAAAGGCAGGGGTTTCGTAGGAAGATGGGTATTTTCTTGCGTACTTTTTATATAGTGGCGATGAATGATATCTATTTATTCTGCCTAGTGTGGCTCGGCTTACTAAGGTCATTCGTTGCTTCTTATTGTTATGGCGACCTTTCACGCCTTCTATAGAAAGAGGTGCATAAGGGGATATGGTAGGTTGATCAGAGTTTCTGGATATAAGCTTTTGGCTGTTAAACTCCCAAGCATTTGTAATGTCTTGCCTAGTTACATTTTGTAATTCAGATCTCCGGATTCCCGAATCAAAAATAAACTGAAGTATCAACCTTTCCCTTTCAGAGTTGCTTTGCATCATCAATGTTGTGAGCTCATCAATTGAACAAGAAATTACAAGTTTTTGCTTTACCGGCCCACTAATTAAACCACCGGTATACGGACTTTTCTCGATATATGCATCTCGAAGTTCCTGATTTTGATAAAGAAACTTGTGAATGAATGCTTGAAGAGTTGCATCTCTATTTCGGATCGTAGCTGAAGTCAGGTTATGGATGGTTTTTAGTTCTGCTAGGTACTCTTCGATAACATGCTTCGAAACAGTTAGGTAGGCCTCATCAAGTAATGTACCTTCAAATTCTGGTCTCTTTTTCAAGTAAGCTAAAAAATAGATTAGATTCTTAGCGTAAGTTTTAGCAGTGTGGGGGCTTATTTTATTGTTTCTCAAGTTGTGGGAGAGAAATTCGGAAATTAAAGGCAGTACTCTTAGCTCTTCATCAAAAGCCGCAACGCCAGTATGTGAATCGGATTTAGATAACCAAATACCATCATCTTCATTCAATAGAGATTTAGATAAATCAATGGGCTCTTGCTTTGATACAAAAGAACTGAACTCTTCCATAAAAACGTACGTTATCCATTAGGACTGTGCAGTTTTTAAGCGTAGTAGTAAATTGTGATTTTAGAAAAGGAAAAGAGGAGGTTTTTAGTGCGTAATGTGCAGAACATTAATGGGGGTATAAATGAATGCCATCATACTCTTTACCCATAAACTTTTTAGGTCCCCACACACCAAAAGCGTCGGCAACGGCGTGGTCTTCATCAGAAAGCAACGTAAAGTTTAGGTTTTCTTTTTCGATGAATTTAGGCAGGCGTTTAACTGCATCTGGGCTAATTCCTAGCACAACCACATTTTTCGCCGTTAGTTCTTCGTTTACGTCGCGTAAGCCCTGGGCTTGTACTGTGCAACCAGGCGTCATCGCTTTAGGGTAAAAATAAACCAGTACTTTTTTACCTGCGAAATCAGCTAAAGATACGGTTTCATCATCTTGGTTCTGCAATGAGAATTGTGGGGCTTTATCACCAGCTTGTAACGTTTTCATTGGGATCCTTTTTTTGTTTGTCTACAACTTTGCCTGTCACATTTAACGAAGTGAACAGGGACATTAGATCAGATTCTAGTGCGTCTACAATTTCATTAGAGGGAAGAGAAACAACAAATTTGCAGCGCATGTTGTCTTTACCCGATGTCTTGTCTTTAAATGTGCGTTGTCTAAATGCACTTATCATTGCATGACGCTCGGCAAAAAAGCCGGTCACCGCTTTAATCAAGCCAGCTGCATCTTCGCCACTAAACTCGACATTAAAAAGATGGGCAAGGTTTTGCTTTTCGTGATGGCTAGTGCGCTTCATCATAGAAAGCAGGTCAAGACGCTGAAATAGCGAAGGTAAAATACATTCAGCCTTTGTGATAGCGCTTTGCGTTCCTTCTATGATCATGGTCAACGAGAACTCTTTGCCGTAAATGGCTTGCCTGCTATCTAGAATATTGCACTGAGCTTCTGATACCGTCGTTGCAATTTCGCTTAAAATGCCACTTTTGTCTGTCCCCAAGATGGTGACGATAAGTTGGTGTTTCGACATCTACTTCACTTCAATGTTAACAATGTCGGGATGTTAGCACAGAGTTTTTTTATAAGTCAGCGCCTTTTTCTTGCCTTTGAATAAGATATTGTCAAATTCTTGTCATTTTACTTGCGCTATTACTTGTGTTTAAGCACCGACATATTTACCATGTGCGCTCACATTTTTCGGAGAGATTATGTTTACTGGTAGTTACGTAGCACTCGTCACGCCGATGTTCGAAAACGGCGATATTGATTACAAGTCTTTAGAGAAACTTGTGAAGTTTCATGTAGAGCAGGGCACCCACGGTATAGTGTCGGTTGGAACTACTGGTGAGTCAGCAACGCTACCTTTTGATGAACACATCAATGTGGTTAAAGAAACCGTTGCTATGGCATCAGGAGCAATTCCGGTTATTGCCGGCAGTGGCGCAAACTCTACGGCAGAGGCTATTTTTCTTACAGAGCAATTAGGCTCTACAGGTATAGACGGTTTCCTAAGCGTAGTACCTTATTACAATAAGCCTCAACAGGCGGGTATGGTCGCGCACTTTAATGCAATTGCAGACGCTAGTGACTTACCTGTTATTCTTTACAATGTACCAGGCCGCACCGTAGCCGACATGCTGCCTGAAACGGTGGCTAAATTAGCAACGCACAAAAATATCGTTGGTCTTAAAGACGCGACTGGCAATATTGCACGCCTTAAGGCTACTCAGCCTTTGGTTCCCGATGACTTTGTTTTACTTAGCGGCGATGACGGTTCAAGCTGCGAGTTTATGTGTGAAGGCGGTCATGGCGTTATCTCCGTAACGGCTAATATAGTGCCTAAAGCAATCGCACAAATGTGTGAAGCTGCGCTAGAAAATAATTTTGATAAATGTCGCGATATCGATGAAACCATTAAATTACTTCACAGCGAACTATTTATTGAACCAAATCCAGTAATGCCGAAGTGGGCATTGTATAAAATGGGCATGATGGAAAGCGCAGTTATGCGATTACCTATGGTTTTACCGGAACTATCAAGCCAAAAACGTATCGAAGAACTACTAAAAAAATACGCATTGATTTCTGGTTAATAAGGAACACAGATGAAAAGAACGCTGGCTATAGCAAGTTCAGTAGCGATGGTTGCACTTGCAGGTTGTTCAAGCCAAATAGATAGAAAAACCGCGTCTGGCAGCTACGAATACTTAAAAACTAAAGAACAAGAATCGCTAAAAGTACCTTCTGACTTAGATGCACCTGCTTTTTCTCGTGATTTTGTATTACCTGAGTTAGGTCAAGAGGCCGATTCAAATTTGGTGGGCAAGTCGTTGATGGTTCGCTCTCCAGCATTAGTTTTACCGTTAGTTACAGGTTCTCACATTGAGGAAGGTAAGAGTTCAGCAACCATTTGGTTTGACCAGGTTGACGATAGTCAGCCGCTAAGCCAAGCAATTTGGAACTCGCTTTTAAGTTTCTTAGATGAACAAGGTATTGGTGTAGATAGCTTTAGTCCAGAAGAGAAAGTGCTGGTTACTGACTGGATGGTGATAACTAAAGAAGTCGAAGGTCCTTGGTATAGCTTTATAGATGAAGAAAGCGAAATCGGTCGACGTTTTGAATTCAGCTTAGACGTTAAACCTCACGGCCGTAGTGCTGCGCTTACTGTTGAATTAAAGGACTATATGCAAACATTGGGCAACGACGTGATTGCAGAAGTCTCTTCAATGGAAGAACGTCGCGAAGAAGTTGAGGTGTTGAACCAAGTTGTTGGTCACTATGAGTACCAAATTCAGCTAGCAGAGACACGAAGAATTGCTCGTATCCGTCAGGGTATCAATACCGAGATGGGCTTTAATGCCGATGGTGATGCGGCGTATATCGTAGAAGCTAAGTATGATGTAGCGTGGCCAAGAATGCTGTTAGTACTGCGTAAGCTTGGTTTTGACGTTAAAGATTTAGATAAATCAAACGGCCTATTATTTGTCACTTACAATGGTGATCAAGGTAGTTGGTGGGATGGTTTATTCTCAAGCGATAAAGAGTTACTAAAGAAAGGTGACTATCGTTTGAAAGTTGCAAGAGCGGGTGCAGATCGCACGTCAGTTACCTTCATGAATAATGAAAGTGTACCGTTTGAAGCAAATCAGGTTTCCGACCTTTACAGTGCATTTGCTGAGGTCATGTCAGAAGATAACCTTGATATATAACTGAGACTGAGAATGGAAAAACGCGACGAGCTTTACCGCGGTAAAGCAAAAACTGTTTATTACACTGATGATAGCGATAAACTTATTCTTCACTTTAGAAACGACACATCGGCGTTTGATGGTGAGAAGATTGAACAGCTAGAACGCAAAGGTGAAGTAAACAACAAGTTTAATCACTTTATTATGACAAAGCTTGAAGAAGCAGGCATTGCAACGCAAGTTGAGGCGCTGGTTTCTGACACTGAGTCTTTGGTTAAGAAGCTCGACATGATCCCTGTTGAGTGTGTGGTGAGAAACTTGTCTGCTGGCTCTTTAGTTCGCAGACTGGGTGTGGAAGAGGGCAAAGAGCTTAACCCACCTATTTTCGAGTTTTTCTTAAAGAATGATGCACTTCACGACCCAATGGTAAATGACTACCATATTTTATCATTTGGTTGGGCAACCGAAGCGCAAATTGCTGAAATGAAAGCATTGACCTTCAAGGTTAACAGTGTTTTGAAAGCACTCTTTGATGACGCGGGTATGTTGCTTGTAGACTATAAACTAGAGTTTGGTGTCGACAAAGATGGCAATATCGTACTAGGTGATGAGTTCACACCAGATGGCTGTCGCTTGTGGGATAAAGAAACCCGTAAAAAGATGGACAAAGACCGCTTTAGACAAGGTTTGGGCTCTGTAGTCGAGACCTATATTGAAGTGGCTGAGCGCTTAGGCTTATCGCTTTAAAACTCTCATCAAGTAATAACTAATGTAAAGAGGACCTTTCGGTCCTCTTTTTCGTTTTTGGCAGTTTGACCTGTCTACGTCGTTGTAAAATATTATCTCTTGCGTTTAAGCATTTACTTTTCGATGCATTACGGGATAAGTTAGTGTACTGCTGAGCATTTTTGCGTTTAAAACTAGGGAGATTCGGTTTGTTGAAAACCTTTGTATTGGTCGCTATTGCCATGATTGCATTTGCTGCTAATTCGCTACTTTGCCGCATGGCTCTCGCTAACACCGATATAGATCCAGCTAGTTTTACTATCTTACGCTTAGCGAGCGGGGCGATAGCCTTATTCCTTTTGTCTTCTTATTTCCAACGTCGCAAAAGTGAGAGCGTGCCTTCTCAAGGCCTTTTTCATGGCCTAAAAACCAACGCCAGCGTACTCGGTGGCATTTCGTTGTTCGTTTACGCTATCTGCTTTTCATATGCCTATATTTCAATGTCCACGGGAACGGGGGCACTTTTATTATTTGGTGCCGTGCAACTCACTATGATTTCCCTAGGGTTGTTCAATGGCGAGCGATTTAAAAAATGGCAGTGGTTGGGGTTTGTGTTGGCATTTTTAGGCCTTGTTATCTTACTGTTGCCTAGCGCGGCAGCACCGCCTCTTTTAGCAGGCGCGGTTATGGTTTTGGCGGGTATGGCTTGGGGCGTCTATTCGCTTTTGGGTAAAAAAAGTAGCTCAGCCCTTTTATCTACATCGGGTAATTTCGTCTATGCCGCATTTTTCTGTGTTCCTTTGGTTGGTGTGGTTTGCTTCGTGGGCGCAGATAATTTTGTCTTAGACAGCGAGGGTGTTTATTACGCGCTTGCATCAGGGGTGTTTGCATCGGGTTGCGGATACGCTATTTGGTACAGCGCGCTTCCCCTTATCAAATCAACCACCGCCGCGACAGTGCAACTGAGCGTGCCTGTCATAGCATCGCTGATGGGGTGGATCGCGCTTGGTGAGCCACTCACAATGCAGATCCTGGTTGCTTCAATAGCTACGTTGGGTGGCATCTACTTGGTTATAAAAAAATAGCGTTTTATACGCTACGTTTAAAACAGCAAAAGCGTTATTTTCCGCCGTGGCGAAATAGTTCTATAGAGTTTAATGGGGGAGCGTTAACGCATATTTCTAGACTAAAGAGCAATATTTGAATTTTCCAACAGTGCTAACGTAGTAGATCACCAAATAATGGGAACGTAGTAATGAACGCAGAAGATCCAATAACGATAAGAAATCCAGGCAGATTGTTAACGCTAACTTATGTTATTTCGCTTTCAGTGATTGCGGTACTGTCTCTGGTTGTTCACTTCATGTTAGATGAAGTCATTTCAGAGCAGAACAATACTGGCAAAATTGTTAACGTAAGTGGTCAGCAACGCATGCTTTCGCAAAGAGCCAGTATGTTTGCGGTCGATTACTTGCAAACTGGCGCTCAAAAATCAAAAAGACTCTCTATAGCTGCGATCGAGAAAATGAAGCAAAACCATCAGTTTCTGCTAGCACCACATTTTGAAGCATTATCAAAAGGTCAACCCAGCCCACTTTCTGAAGAACTGTATAACCTCTATTTTATGCCTCCCTCTGATGTAGATAAGAAAATAAAGTTATTTGAAGGCGAGATAAGGGCCGCACTTTCAGAAAATGGTAATGTTGGCGCTGTCCAGTTTTCTAACGGAAGTTTGATGTTTTTACAACTCGCAGAAAGCGACCTGCTAACACCGTTACACAACATTGTTGGGCATCATTATTCTCACCATATTAGTTGAAGCGTTTTTCATATTTCGTCCAATGGTGGCAAAGGTAAGTCGTTTTGCCACTAAGCTCCAGCGAGACGCTAATTTTGATTACCTATCTGGTTTACTAAATCGACGGGCATTTCAGATTGTTTCCCAACAAGCAATAGCGGCTAGTCACCGCTACAAGCGATCGCTGTCAGTGGTGATGATCGATATCGATTTTTTTAAACGTATCAACGACACTCACGGCCACGACATGGGTGATAAAGCGATTAAACACGTAGCAAAAATTTTGAAAATGTCTTCGCGTAATGCAGATTGCGTAGCGCGCATTGGCGGTGAGGAATTCGTACTTTTATTGCCTGATACCGACCGCGCAGGCGCCTTCAAGTTAGCTGAAAAGTTAAGAGATCGAATAAGTAAAAACCCTCTAGATGTGAACGGGAAGTTTATTGATATCACTGTTAGTGCGGGTGTATCTTATGTAAAAGAACATCATGACACTATTGAGTCAGCACTATCGGAAGCCGATGAGGCATTATATAAAGCCAAAGAGAGCGGCAGAAATAATGTCCAACTGGCTTAACCACGCTATTGAAAGCGTGTTGCACAATGTGCGCAATTCGACCGTGTTGGATTTAGGAGTGAGTTGTGCGCACACCCCCGACTATTGTAAATGAACATGAGAGGCTAGCCGCACTCAACAAACTGAGAGTGCTCGATACCCCACCAGAAGAGCGCTTTGACCGTATTACTCGACTAGCGAGTAGCATTTTTGATTGTAGATTCGCATCGGTCACATTTGTCGATGACAGTAGGCAGTGGTTTAAGTCGGCTATTAATCTCGATATGACTGAAACAGAAAGGGATGTCGCCTTTTGTGCCCATGCTATAGCGCAGGACAAAACCTTAGTCGTTCCAGATACTCAAGAGGACCCTCGCTTTAAAAGTAATCCTTTTGTGGTTGGTCATCCTCACATTCGTTTTTACGCGGGTGTTAGGCTGATGGTAGAGGGGTTTGCGGTGGGAACGCTATGTGTGTCGGATAATAATCCAAAAATATTCAATTGCGTTCAAATACAGCAATTAGAGCAGCTTGCAAAGCTTGTAGAGTCGGAACTACAGCGACAAGAATTCAATGATCTCTCAACTCAGTTGGAAGAGTACCAATTTAAGCTAGCTCAAACACAAAAAATCACCCGTGTGAGGAGCGCTATTTTAGAGAAAGTGGTAAATGCAGAGTCATTGCATACGGTGCTCCACGACATTGTGAATGCTATAGAGGCCGAATACACAGATCAAATTTGCAGTATCCTGCTATTAGAAGATGGCAAGCTGAAAAAGGGTGCTGCGCCTTCTTTACCCGACTTTTATAACGACGCTATCGATGGCGTTGAGTTTGGTGTAGGCAGGGGATCTTGTGGAAATACAGCCGCGACGAACTTACCGACCATTGTTGAAGATATTAGTACGCACCCCTTTTGGACCGATTGGAAAGATTTAGCATTGCGCGCTGGTGTATGCTCTTGTTGGTCACAACCAATACAAGGAGCTAATGGTGACGCTATTGGTACTTTTGCAATTTATCATAGAGAAAAAGCAGTACCGACAGCGGAAGAAATGCGCTTAATCGAGCAGTTCGCGCATATCGCTAGCATCGCTATTGAAAGAGAGCTGGCGAATCAACTTATATGGAAGCAAGCCAACTTTGATTCTTTGACAGGACTTCCTAACCGAAACCTTATGTTGGATCACTTACAGTTAGCCATTAAGGCTGCCGATAGAGAGAGCGATAAGGTAGCAGTGATATTCTTGGACCTTGATAATTTCAAAGATATTAATGACACGCTTGGTCACGATATAGGTGATAAGCTTTTAATTGAGTGCGCCAGAAGAATAAAGCAGTGTTTGCGTTCAGATGACACCGTTTCCCGATTAGGCGGTGACGAATTTGTCATTATCCTAAACGGCATTAAAGGCCTAAGTTCTATAGAACTGGTCGTACAAAAGCTACTTGGCGAGATCGTAAAACCTTATAGTTTAGAGCTGGAACGTGTGCATACTAGCGCGAGCCTAGGTGTCACCTTATATCCGGACGATGCAAAAGATGTCAAAGGCCTGTTAAAGAATGCCGACCAAGCGATGTACGGTGCTAAAGATCTCGGTAAAAACAACTATCAGTATTATACCCACGACATGCAAACTGCAGCAATCAAGAGAATGACCTTGTTGAATGATTTGCGCTATGCAGTTAAGAACAAAGAATTGTTTATTGAGTACCAGCCAATTGCATGTTTCAGCAGCCAGAAAGTGATGAAAGCTGAAGCGTTACTTCGATGGCAGCATCCCACGAAGGGGAGAATTACACCAGATGAATTTATTCCACTTGCGGAAGAATCTGGACTCATCATTGATATCAGTAATTGGGTATTTAATGAAGTCTGTGCCAATATCAAACAATGGAAATCCCAAAACCGTCAAGAGCTGCAGGTGAGTATTAATACGTCACCTAGCCACTACTTCAATTTAGAATCTAATATAACTCAATGGTTAAACCTGCTTTTAGACCAGAAGATCTCTGCGCGTTCTATACTTCTTGAAGTCACGGAAAACTTATTAATGGAAGCCAATGAGATGGTGTCCAAGAAGCTTTTCCAGTTTAGGCAAGCAGGCGTTGATATCGCGTTGGATGATTTTGGTACAGGTTACAGCTCTATTTCTTATTTAAAGCGCTTTCCTACAGACTTTATCAAGATTGACAGGAGCTTTGTGAAGTCGATGACTGACGTTAGCAATGATAAGGTGCTGTGCGAAGCCATTATTGTGATGGCGAATAAACTCGGAATAAAGGTAGTAGCGGAAGGTGTCGAGACACAAGAACAATACGATATTCTAAAAAGCATGGGCTGTGATTATGCGCAGGGTTATTTCATTGCAAAACCGCTCAGCAAATCAGACTTTGAGTCCTTTTGGGAGAGGCACTAGCGCAACTTTGCCGCGCTAGTGCTTAATTTAATCGGGCTTAAGACAGCGTTGCTAAGGCTTTTCCAGAGTATTGCTCTAGTTCGTTGGTGCGGTTTTCTTTTATTTTGTTTGCCCAGTTCGGATCTTGTAGTAGCGCTCTTCCTACAGCAACCAGATCAAATTCGCCAGCGTCTAAACGTTCAAGTAAATCATCGACTGAGCGAGTGCTGGAATCTTGCCCTTTGAATGCGCCGAAGAAGTCGTCATTTAGCCCAACTGACCCTACCGTTATGGTGGGCTTGCCAGTTAATTTTTTCGTCCAGCCTGCAAGGTTTAAATCACTGCCTTCAAATTCGTTTTCCCAATAGCGGCGCTGAGAACAATGAAAAACATCTACACCAGCTTCACTTAGCGGAAGAAGAAACTGTTCTAGTTCTTGGGGCGTGTGCGCTAAACGAGCGGTGTAATCTTGTTGTTTCCACTGCGAATAGCGCAGTACGATCGGAAAATCGGGACCGGTTGCATCACGTATGGCTTTAATTATTTCAACCGCAAATCGTCCACGATTTTCCATGTTACCGCCCCAACTGTCAGTTCGCTGGTTTGTGCCTTCCCAGAAGAACTGGTCGATTAGATAACCATGAGCACCGTGAATCTCAATTCCATCCATACCGATAGTTTTGGCATCTGCTGCTGCTTGTGCAAAGGCAGTAATCACGGATTCAATGTGTTCAACGGTCATAGGTTCAGCGCCCTGTTTTCTAGGTTTGAATAAACCTGAAGGCCCTGCACTTGGAAGTTCAGGATAAGGCGCTTTTTCCGCTACCCTCGCCATACCCACGTGCCATAGTTGAGGCATAATTTTCCCACCGACACTGTGAACTTCATCTACCACATTTTTCCAACCGGCTAGCGCTTCATCGCCATGGAATTGAGGGATATTTGCATCCATCGTAGCGACTTTATCGTTTACTGTAGTGCCCTCGGTGATAATCAAACCTGTGCCACCTTGAGCTCGGCGTTTATAGTAACCAGCTACATCGTTGGTAGGTACGCCGTTAGGCGAAAATTGACGAGTCATGGGGGCCATAACAATTCGGTTGGTTAACGATAAGTTGCCCTTTGAGTAAGGCTTAAACAGTGCGTTAGCTGCCATTTTTTGTTCCTGATTTCTTTATTGCAATTGGGGCCGTTTGTACTTTCATCATAGAAAATGAAACGCCGCCATTATCATAGAAGTGTTAAACAAGTCATTAAGTTGGGGATTGTTGAGTCTTGATGTACAACAAAGAATAACTGGCTCTAGTATATCCTGCGTGATGTGTTGCAGGAATAACATGATGGCTACCCAACTAAAAAACTATGGTTGAATCCAGATACTACTGTCGAGTGAGGGCAAGTCAATTTTCAAATGTTGATAGTAAGCCATAAGTAAAAGTGAGCTAAGAGCTCCATATCAGAAGCTCTCTTTCAGATATGAGCAGGCTTAATCTAAAATCTCTACAATTTCCCTTGTGGCTTGAATAAGGCGTACCACTTTGTTTTCAATGCGAACTGTTACTAACCCGTCTTCTCCCAAAGGCACAATGATGCGGGCATGGTTGTAAATATCACGATCTAAACGATTTCCAACGGCTAGCTTTTTTTCCCAACCCGGCGGTAATTCACCTGTTCGTTCATACTTCTTCTCTATACCCGGAGGGAGTGATTTATCTTTATGAGGGTTAGGGTTGGCGCAAGCAGGTAAACTATTTGCTGCTAGTACGGTTGTTATTCCGATAATAGGTAGAACTTTCATTGTTAACCTCGCAAATTACGTGAAAGCGATGCCCCATTTTGATGTAATTATCTACGCAAACTATTGCGATGGTGTTTTGAACAAAAGGGCATGTAGACTCTGCATTAAAATAACTGTTTTTAGACAATCAGCAATTAAAAATAGAGAAGCCTACAAGGTGTATACGAAAATCATACCAGGCTGAGTCTACATGCTAAAAAAATCTAAAATTAGGCGTGCGGCGTGTTAACGTTAAAACGTTTATAATTGCTAACGAGCAAGAAAAACGATAGTTGAGTCTAAAACAAAGAACGTGACATTTTATAAGTGACAAATGAAGGATGACAATGAGTGATATTGCATTTACCCGTGAGGAAAAAGACGCGCTAGTCGCTAAACTGCAACGATATTTTGATGATGAATTAAGCGTGGAACTTGGTCAATTTGACGGAGAATTTCTTCTGGACTTCATTAGTAAAGAAATGGGCGCATCGTTTTATAATAAAGGCGTAAACGACGCGAGAGCCGTTGTTGCATCTCGCTTACAGGTCATTGATGAAGAATTGTATGCCATCGAAAAAGTACTTTAAATTCAGAAATAAATTAAGCCTGCTTTTGCAGGCTTAATTATTAGATGGCCAATCAATACCATTACGTTAGAAATGAGCTGTATTAGAGTTCCTGACGGGTAGGTCTGATGATCATTTCGTTTATGTCTACGTCGCCAGGCTGCTCTATGGCAAACGTTACTGCACGTGCAATAGCATCTGCATCGATAGCATCGTCATACATATCATCTGCCATTTGCTTTGAGTCTTTGTGAGAAATGTGGTCAGTAAGTTCTGTCGCCACTGCACCAGGTGAGATGTTGGTAGAGCGAATTTCACCATTTGACTCTCTGCGAATGCCTTCACTTATTGCTTTTACAGCGAATTTAGTTGCGCAATAAACCGTTGCTCCAGGGAACACAACATGACCTGCCACAGAGGAAAGATTGATAATATGCCCGCTTTTTTGCTCTCGCATTTGTCCTAATACAGCTGCTACTCCATACATAACGCCTTTTATGTTTACATCTATCATCTGATCCCACTCGTCAACTTTCATCTCGTCAAGCGGAGCGAGTGGCATAAGACCAGCATTGTTGACGAGCACGTCAATACGCCCATAGGCATCTATGGCCGCTTTCGCAAGCGCCTTGACTTCATCCTTTTTCGTGACATCTACCGTTTGATAAGTAGCTTGGCCACCTGAAGATTCAATTTCATCTACAAGTTTTTTAAGACGGTCTTCACGGCGGGCTCCCAACACTAATTTAGCACCTTTATCCGCAAGCATTTTCGCCGTTGCTTCTCCAAGCCCGCTACTTGCACCTGTAATGATGACAACTTTTCCAGAAACTTCGCTCATAACATTATCCTTACGTTTGATTAGTGTTAAGTTGCTACGTAAAACTATTGAAGTGGATTACTCTAACGCGCAGAAACACTGTGAGAGTGATAGTGAGAGCGATGAATGAAGATTTTACAGCGGTACTTTTATTTTTAGCGGGCATTTAGCCACGCAACAACAAGGAAGAATTTCATCGTCGTCAATGAAGGCGAGGGGATCTGTGGTGTACTCAACTTCGCCTTCAATTAGCTTTGTGCGGCATGCACCACAAAAGCCTTCACGACAATGGTAGTGAATATGAACGTCCGCTGCTTCAAGGGCGTTTAAGATAGTGGAATCAGAAGGGGAAATAATCGCCCCCACATCGACAACGTCGATGCGGAGTGATTTATCGTTGCTGCTCATTAAGCTGTAGTTTTACAGCTCAAAATCAGCAAAGTCGTCTTCGCTCACGGCAGAGTCGATTTGACCAACAAGATAAGAGCTGATTTCAGACTCTTGAGGTGCCACTTGCACGTTGTCTGAATTCAAATAGTTATTCATCCATGGAAGTGGATTACTGCTTATCTCGAACGGGGTGTCTAGACCAATAGCAGACATACGTTGATTCGCAATGTACTCAACGTACTGGCAAAGAATTTCTTTATTCAAACCAATCATTGAGCCGTTTTGGAACAAGTAGTCAGCCCACTGCTTTTCTTGCTCGACAGCGTTCATGAAGATAGCACGCGCTTCTTCTTTACATTCTTCTGCAATTTGCGCCATTTCAGGGTCATCTTTACCCTTAGCCCACAAATTAAGGATATGCTGTGTTGAAGATAAGTGCAGATTCTCGTCACGGGCAATCAAACGAATAATCTTAGAATTACCTTCCATCAGCTTCCGCTCAGCGAAAGCGAATGTGCAGGCAAAAGACACGTAGAAACGGATTGCTTCCAGTGCGTTCACCGAGTTCATGCATAGGTAAAGCTTCTTCTTAAGCTCATACATGTTGATAGTGTGTGCAACACCATTCACTGTATGTACGCCTTCACCCTGTGTCTGCCAAAGCTGAGTGGCGAAAATGAGATCATCGTAATATTTAGAAATATCAGCAGCACGTCGCTTAATTTCGTCATTCACTACGATATCTTCGAATATTTCGCTTGGGTCTGAGAACAAGTTTCTCAAAATATGGGTATACGAACGTGAGTGAATAGTCTCGAAGAAAGACCATGTTTCAACCCAAGTTTCTAACTCTGGTAGTGAAATAATAGGCAAGAACGCGATGTTCGGGCTACGGCCTTGCACCGAATCTAACAGGGTTTGGTACTTAAGGTTTGAAATAAAGATGTGCTTTTCTGGGTCGGTCAATTTTTGGAAATCAACACGGTCGCGAGAAACGTCAACTTCTTCAGGGCGCCAAAAAAAGCTAATTTGCTTCTCAATAAGCTTTTCGAATATGGCATGCTTTTGCTGGTCGTAGCGTGCAACGTTTACGGGGTTACCGAAAAACATCGGCTCGATCAATGGATTAGTACTTTGCTGATTAAACGTAGTGTATTTCATGATGGCCTAACTAAAAACTTAATGATTAACGCGTATTATTGTTTGTGTTCTTGCTGCGAAACGTTAATGGCAAATGCAGTTAACTCCTTTTATGCATTTGCCATTTAAACAGGGGGCGTGTTCTAAATCTTACACGCACCACCTGCACAATCATCATCTTCCTCTACAACCACTTCTTCTTGACGTGGCATAGGCTCGCTCGCTTTAGCATCGAGAGCAGATGTGTCTGACGCGCCGTCGCGAGTGTTATGATAGTAAAGTGTTTTAACACCCAGTTTATACGTAGTAAGAAGGTCCTTAAGAAGAAGCTTCATTGGTACCTTGTTACCTTCGTAACGGCTTGGATCGTAGTTGGTATTCGCTGAGATAGTTTGGTCGATAAACTTCTGCATGATACCAACAAGTTGTAGGTAACCATCGTTTGAAGGAATATCCCAAAGTAGCTCGTATTGGTCTCTTAGCGCTTCGTACTCAGGTACAACTTGCTTAAGAACACCATCTTTGCTCGACTTAATGCTGATAAAACCACGCGGTGGTTCAATGCCGTTTGTCGCGTTAGAAATCTGAGAAGACGTCTCTGACGGCATTAATGCTGACAGCGTAGAGTTACGCAAACCGTGAGTTTTAATTTCTTCACGAAGTGCATCCCAGTCGTAATGAAGTGGTTCATTACATACGCTATCAAGATCTTTCTTGTAGCTATCAATTGGCATAATGCCTTGAGAATAGGTGGTTTCGTTAAACTTAGGACACGCACCTTTTTCTTTCGCAAGATTGTTCGACGCTTTAAGTAGATAGTACTGCATTGCTTCGAACGTGCGGTGAACTAGACCGTTCGCGCTGTGATCAGAATATTTAACGCCATTTTTAGCAAGGTAGTATGCAAAGTTGATAACACCAACACCCAGCGTACGACGTCCCATCGTTGCGTTATATGCAGCAGGAACTGGGTAGTCCTGGTAGTCAAGCAGGTTATCTAGCGCACGTACTGCAAGGTCAGACAGCTCTTCAAACTCGTCCAGTGATTTAATCGCACCTAAGTTAAACGCTGAAAGCGTACATAGTGCAATTTCACCATTCTCATCATTAACGTGCTGAAGCGGCTTAGTAGGTAGCGCAATTTCAAGGCACAGGTTGCTCTGACGAACTGGCGCAACTTCTGGGTTAAACGGGCTGTGCGTATTACAGTGGTCAACGTTTTGTAGGTAAATACGACCTGTGCTTGCACGCTCTTGCATGAACAAGCTGAATAGCTCCATCGCTTTAATTTGCTTCTTACGGATGCTGTCGTCGTTTTCGTATTTAACGTATAGCTCTTCAAACTTCTCTTGGTCAGCGAAGAAGGCATCGTAAAGACCTGGAACGTCAGACGGGCTAAATAGTGAGATATAGCCGTCTTTCATCATGCGCTGGTACATTAGTTTGTTGAACTGAACGCCGTAATCTAGGTGACGTACACGGTTTTCTTCAACACCACGGTTGTTCTTAAGCACTAACAGTGATTCAACTTCCATATGCCAAATAGGGTAGAACAGCGTAGCAGCGCCACCACGAACACCGCCTTGTGAACAGCTTTTAACTGCAGTCTGGAAGTACTTATAAAATGGGATACAGCCCGTATGGAATGCTTCACCGCCGCGAATAGGGCTACCTAGTGCGCGAATACGGCCTGCGTTTACACCGATACCCGCACGCTGGCTTACGTATTTAACAATGGCACTTGCCGTTGCATTGATTGAATCTAAGCTGTCGCCGGTTTCGATAAGTACACACGAGCTAAACTGGCGAGTAGGCGTACGTACACCTGCCATGATTGGCGTAGGTAATGACAGCTTGAATGTTGAAGCGGCATCGTAGAAGCGGCGAATATAGTCCATACGCGTCGCTTTATCATAATTTGCGAAAAGACATGCAGCCACTAAGATATACAGGAACTGTGCGCTTTCGTAAATTTCACCAGTAACACGGTTTTGAACCAGGTACTTGCCTTCAAGCTGCTTAACTGCAGCATAGCTGAAGTTCATGTCGCGCCAATGGTCAATATATGTGTCCATTTCAGCAAATTCTTCAGGCGTATAGTCTTCAAGCAGGTGCTTGTCATACTTGCCCATGTCAACCATCTTTCCTACGTGCTCAAGTAGGGCAGGCGGCTCAAATTGGCCGTAGGCTTTTTTGCGAAGGTGGAAAATAGCCAAGCGCGCAGCGAGATATTGATAATCTGGCGCATCGGTAGAGATTAGATCTGCCGCTGATTTGATCAGGGTTTCGTGGATCTCGCTGGTGTTAATGCCGTCATAGAACTGAATTTGTGCCTTGATTTCAACTTGTGAAACAGAAACGTTTTTAAGTCCTTTTGCTGCCCATGTAACGACTTTGTGGATTTTCTCTAAGTCGATGGACTCTTTTTCACCGTTGCGTTTGGTGACTAATAAGTTGTTGTTCATGTTACTGGCCGTTTGTCTGTTAGCGCTTGATGCGTGGGCTATGTAATGCCCATTTTCATTTTTAATTTATTGAGTGTGAGTGAGATTATCACCATTGGCTCACGCCAGATAACAACACACACGAAAGCGGCCTAAACCAATACCGAAAGTACAAAGTAGAGACTGCTCATTTAATTTTTTCACTGCATTTATATTTTCAGCGAGGTTGATGTCACACACTGCATATGGCATTGCCATAATCTCGTTAGCGATCTGTGCGATCCCAGAAAATCTGCATTGGGATCACGTGCTGAATTAAACACAAGATAGTGAGGTTTTAGTCTTAATGCAACCCAATATCTGGTGGTATTTCAAGCACTCAATCTGGCATGAAATTTATGTTAGTAACAACTAACTTTTTAGCGTTCTACAAGCGTAAAATATCTGGATTGCAAGCATTTTTAATAATTTCTTCGACATAAAAATTAATTTATTCTTAGAAAATAGTTTTTATATAAACACGATATATGGTGTTTAAAATATCGCCGCAACCCAATATATAGTGTTAAATTAATTTTGCGCTACTGTATATAGTAAGTAGTTAACGTCGACATTATTCGCAGAGAGATAAAAGCCTTGAGAAATTGGGTCCATGTGTAGACCTGTCATATCTCGAGGCAGCAAACCAGCATGATCGGTCATCGCCATAAGTTCAGATGGTTTGATGAACTTACTGTGATCGTGGGTGCCCTTTGGAACCAGTTTAAGGATATATTCCGCTCCCACGATCCCCATCAGATACGACTTTAGGTTTCGGTTAAGCGTAGAAAAGAAAACATGGCCACCAGGCTTAACCAACTTAGCACAGGCCAATACAACAGAAGCCGGGTCGGGTACATGCTCTAACATTTCCATACAGGTTACCACGTCGAACTGTCCCGCATTTGCTTCTGCGAATGCTTCGGCAGTTGAACATACGTAGTCAACTTTTACACCTGATTCTAAACCGTGCAGCTTCGCTACTTCTAACGACGCTTCAGCCATATCCAAGCCGGTTACCGTCGCGCCTGCACGCGCCATAGACTCTGCTAAAATACCGCCACCACAGCCAATATCGACGACCTTTTTGTCAAACAGGCCTTCACTGTGTTGATTAATGAAGTCTAAGCGAAGAGGGTTAATAAGGTGCAATGGCTTAAATTCGCCTTCTGGATCCCACCAGCGTGAAGCGAGTTCAGAGAACTTATTGATTTCTTGTTGATCGACGTTCGTCATGAGTAAAACAATCCTTAATCTATCTCTTTTTAAGATATCGTAAATCGAGGTTGTGTTTCACTGTTTTTAAACAGAAATAGACAAATTATAAGAAGGGTCGAACGAAAAATAATCGCTTGCCTTTTAGTTGATTAATAAGCGTAATTAAGCGCTACATAATTCTGTCATCAAGTGGTACACTCGAAGCACGATTATGACCCACATAATAATAACAGTGCGCTCCCACGCCTTGTTTTCACAATGATGTGAAGCGAAGTGCTGGATAACGCAGAACAAACCAAGATAAAGGGATTAAGCAGTTTATGTCTGATAACGCTAAAGAAATCCTCCCCGTTAATATTGAGGAAGAGTTAAAGAACTCTTACCTTGATTACGCGATGAGCGTTATTGTCGGGCGAGCCTTGCCTGACGTAAGAGATGGCTTGAAGCCAGTGCACCGTCGTGTGCTGTTCGCAATGAACGAACTGAAAAACGACTTTAACAAGCCATACAAAAAATCTGCCCGTGTGGTAGGTGACGTAATTGGTAAATATCACCCTCACGGTGACTCTGCAGTTTACGACACTATTGTTCGTATGGCCCAACCGTTCTCACTTCGCTATATGCTAGTAGACGGTCAAGGTAACTTCGGATCGGTAGACGGCGACTCTGCTGCTGCGATGCGTTATACCGAAGTTCGCATGGCTAAAATTGCGCACGAGTTACTTGCCGATTTAGATAAAGAGACCGTAGATTTTGTGCCTAACTACGATGGTACAGAGCATATTCCTGAAGTATTACCAACGAAGGTGCCTAACCTTCTTGTTAACGGCTCATCGGGTATTGCGGTTGGTATGGCGACGAATATTCCGCCACATAACCTCACCGAAGTAATCAACGGCTGCGTAGCATTAATCCAAGACCCGTCTATTACCATCGACGACTTGATGACACACATCCCAGGTCCAGATTTCCCAACGGCTGCGATGATCAGCGGACGCAAGGGAATTGAAGATGCGTATCGCACAGGTCGCGGTAAAATTTATCTTCGTGCTAAGGCGGAAATTGAAACTGACAGCAACGGTAAAGAAACCATTGTTGTTAACGAGATCCCTTACCAGGTTAACAAAGCGCGTCTTATTGAAAAGATTGCTGAACTGGTAAAAGAAAAGCGCATCGAAGGCGTTTCTGCACTGCGAGACGAGTCTGATAAAGACGGTATGCGCATTGTTATCGAAGTTAAACGCAACGAATCTGCTGAAGTCCTACTTAATCATTTATACGCGAATACCCAGCTTCAAACGGTATTCGGTATCAACATGGTTGCGCTTGATAACGGTCAGCCTAAGGTATTCAACCTTAAAGAAACGCTAGAATGCTTTATTCTTCACCGCCGTGAAGTAGTAACACGTCGTACTGTTTTTGAATTACGTAAAGCCCGTGACCGCGCTCACATTCTTGAAGGTTTGGCGATAGCGCTTGCGAACATCGACCCAATTATCGAGTTGATTAAAGCGTCACAAAGCCCAGCAGACGCCAAGAAATCGCTTGTAGCACAAGGTTGGGACTTAGGTGATGTAGCGCAAATGCTTGAGCGTGCAGGCGATGACGCTGCACGCCCTGATTGGCTAATGCCAGAATTTGGTATTCGCGACGGCAAGTACTACCTGACAGAACAGCAAGCGCAAGCTATTCTTGACCTTCGCTTACACAAGCTAACGGGTCTTGAGCACGAGAAGATCCTTGAAGAGTACAAGCAACTTCTAGAGATCATCGCAGAACTTCTTCACATCCTAAATAGCCCAGAGCGCTTGATGGAAGTGATTCAAGAAGAACTTGAAAAAGTACGTGATGAATTTGGTGATGAGCGTCGTACTGAAATTACGGCAGCAAGTCACGATATTGATATTGAAGATCTTATAGAGCAAGAAGATGTTGTAGTAACGCTTTCTCGCGAAGGTTATGTGAAATATCAAAAACTTACAGACTACGAAGCACAGCGTCGTGGTGGCCGTGGTAAATCAGCAACCAAGATGAAAGATGAAGATTTCATCGAAAGATTATTGGTAGCGAATACCCACGATCACATACTTTGCTTCTCAACCCGCGGTCGCTTGTACTGGTTGAAAGTATATCAGTTGCCGTTTGCTAGCCGTAACGCGCGCGGACGCCCAATTGTTAACATCCTACCGCTTGAAGAAAACGAACGTATTACTGCTATTCTTCCTATTAAAGAGTTTGAAGAAGGCAAGTTTGTACTTATGGCGACGGCAAACGGTACGGTTAAAAAGACTGACCTGAGCCTATATTCTCGCCCACGTTCAAGCGGTATTATCGCCGTTAACCTGAACGAAGGGGATGAGCTGATTGGTGTTGATATCACTCACGGTGATGACGACATAATGTTGTTCTCTGATGCAGGTAAAGTGGTTCGCTTCAACGAGAAGCTTCGCGACAGCGAAACCGGTGAAGTTAAGCGCGACCCAGAAACAGGTGAAGAGCTTCTGGCACTTCGTCCTATGGGAAGAACAGCCACAGGTGTTCGCGGTATACGTCTGCAAGATGGTCAAAAAGTAGTATCACTTATTGTTCCTAAAGGCGACGGCCCAATCCTGACAGCGACAGAGAATGGTTTCGGTAAGCGTACTCCGCTTGAAGATTACCCTGCTAAGAGCCGTGCGACACAAGGTGTTGTATCAATTAAGGTGTCTGAGCGTAATGGTAAAGTGGTTGGCGCGGTTCAAGTAGACGAAACCAATGAAATTATGCTTATTAGTGACCAAGGCACACTGGTTCGTACCCGTGTAGGTGAAGTGTCAGTAGTAGGCCGTAACACACAAGGCGTTCGCTTAATACGTACAGTAGAAGGTGAGCACGTTGTAGGGTTACAACGCATTGAAGAAGTGGAAGAGTTACAAGAATTCGACGAAGACGGTAACCTAATCATTTCAGACGATGCGCCAGAACAAGCAGAAACTGCTGTTCAAGAGCAAGAGAACACCGCAGAAGACGGTGACGGCTCAACGACAGAAGAGTAGGGATAGGGCGCAGGTATTCATACTTGCGCATTATCAGTGTTCTTTCAAACAAGCGGCTTAAGCCGCTTGTTTACCTAATAGACCCGCAAAACGTTCAAAACAAAGCGAGTTAAACGGTAATTATCTACAGGTGTTGAAAAACGCGATGAAAGAGGTTTTTAATTTTAGTGCTGGCCCGGCTATGCTTCCAAAAGAAGTCATGGAAAAAGCACAATCAGAATTTACAAATTGGCGCGATCTAGGCTGCTCTGTAATGGAAGTAAGCCATCGTGGTAAAGACTTCATTGAAATAGCGGCAAAAGCTGAGCAAGATTTGCGAGATTTATTGTCCATTCCTTCCAACTACCATGTGCTGTTCACGCACGGTGGTGGGCGTGGGCAATTTGCCGCTGTACCACTCAACTTATCCAACGCTAACGATACCAGTCTTCACCTAGTCAGCGGTTCTTGGTCTAAAGGTGCCGTTGACGAAGCAAACAAATACAACTACGCCAAAGTGGTGGGTGAAGTGTCTGAAAAAGACGGCTGTCACTACGTTGCGCAGCCTCAGTTGAGCGATATTGATCAATCTGCCGCGTATTACCATTTCTGTCCAAATGAAACCGTTGACGGAATCGCTTTCGATTGGCTACCAGAGTCGGGCAAGGTTCCGCTGGTTTCTGATATGTCTTCGACTATATTGTCTCAGCCGTTAGATGTAGCAAAACATGGCGTTATATACGCTGGCGCACAAAAGAATATCGGCCCAAGCGGCTTATCAGTTGTTATTGTTCGCGAAGATTTGGTTGGCAAAGCACGTAAAGAAACGCCCTCTATCTTCGATTATGCATTAGCGGCAAAGTCTGACTCTATGTACAACACACCGCCAACGTTCTCTTGGTACTTAGCGGGGCTTGTATTTGAATGGCTTAAAGATATGGGCGGCGTTGACGCTATGGCTAAACGCAATGCTGAAAAAGCGGCGTTATTGTATTCAGCTATCGACAGCTCTGACTTCTATTCAAGTAAAGTTCACCCAGACAACCGTTCAAAAATGAACGTGCCGTTTCATTTAGCCAATGCTGAACTTGACGGATTGTTCCTTAAACAGTCACAAGAAGCAGGGTTACTTGCTCTTAAAGGGCATCGTTCAGTAGGGGGCATGCGTGCCAGTATTTATAATGCAATGCCAGTAGAGGGCATTGTTGCGCTAGTTGAATTTATGCGCGAATTTGAAAGAGTGAATGGATAAAATGGAGCAGTTAACATTAGACCCGATTGCAAAAGTATCGGGAGAGGTCAATGTACCTGGCTCAAAAAGTCTGTCTAACCGCGCACTACTACTAGCCGCGTTAGCTGAAGGTGAAACTGAATTAACTAACTTGCTTGATAGCGAAGATATTGAGCATATGCTCAATGCTCTTACTAAGTTAGGTGTTAGTTATCGCTTAAGCGAAGATAAAACGCAATGCGTTGTACAAGGTAACGGAGGCGCATTCAACGTAGCTGAGCCTCTTGAGCTTTTCTTAGGTAATGCCGGTACCGCAATGCGTCCTTTATGCGCGGCACTCGCTGCTAGTAATGTCGACACAGTACTTACTGGTGAACCACGCATGGAAGAGCGTCCAATTGGTGATTTAGTGGATGCGCTGCGCGAAGCTGATGCTGACGTCACCTACCTTAAAAACGAAGGCTACCCGCCGCTTCAAATTAAAGGTAAAACTTTAAACGGTGGCGAAATGTCGGTGGACGGCAGTGTATCTAGCCAATTCTTGACTGCGCTTTTAATGGCTGCGCCATTATTTTCAGGTGATGTGACTATTCGCATAAAAGGTGAGTTGGTTTCTAAGCCTTATATCGATGTAACGTTAGATACCATGGCGAAGTTTGGCGTTACTGTTAAAAATGATAACTACCAAACGTTCACGATTTCTGGTGACGCTAAGTATATTGCGCCGGGTAAATTTATGGTTGAAGGCGATGCATCGTCAGCATCTTACTTCCTTGCAGCCGGTGCCATTAAAGGTGGGACGGTACGCGTAACCGGAATTGGCCAGAACAGCATTCAAGGTGACATTCGTTTTGCTGATGTACTTGAGGCCATGGGTGCAACGGTGGTTTGGAACGATGAGTATGTTGAAATAACGGGTGCGCCGCTTAAAGGCGTGAACATGGATATGAACCATATTCCAGATGCGGCCATGACCATCGCGACTACGGCATTGTTTGCTGAAGGTCCAACTACCATGACTAATATTTATAACTGGCGTGTTAAGGAAACAGACCGTCTTGCGGCTATGGCCACCGAGCTTCAAAAGTTGGGTGCGAAAGTGGAAGAAGGGCATGACTATATTAAAGTGTGGCCGACTGACTCGCTAAAACATGCTGAGATAGACACGTATAACGACCATCGCATTGCCATGTGCTTCTCGCTTGTTGCGTTAAGCGATACGCCGGTAACAATAAACGACCCGGGCTGCACGCGCAAAACGTTCCCAGACTACTTTACCCGCTTTAAAACACTGTATAGCGCGTAAAGGCTCAAAAAATATTCCTCATAAATAATGGTAGGCAATGCCGGTAATCGCCTTACTTGCCCCATTGATCTGAATCAGGTTTAACCTGATGTTCAATGCCGCCAATTAGAGGCGGCATTGCTTATCTCTCACTAAAGCGTATAATTGCGCGCGATTTTTAGTAATTTAAACGATGGAGCAGGTATGCATTCCACACCCGTAGTCACGGTTGACGGTCCTAGTGGTGCAGGCAAAGGTACATTAAGTAGCTTGCTGGCAAAAAAATTAGGGTGGCACTTTCTAGATAGCGGCGCAATTTACCGCGTATTAGCAGTTGCTGCACTTCACCACGACCTTCCGTGTGATGATGAAGAATGTGTTGTTCCTCTAGCAACCGGTCTCGATGTTAGTTTCGAGACGAATGGCGATAGCACTCGCATAATCTTAGAAGGCGAAGACGTTACTGACGATATTCGCACCGAAGAAGTTGGCGCCGTGGCGTCAAAAGTTGCGGCATTACCCCGGGTTCGCGAAGCACTACTTCGCAGACAGCGTGCTTTCCAACAAGATCCTGGTCTTGTTGCCGACGGTCGCGACATGGGTACAGTGGTATTTCCCGAAGCGCCTGTAAAGATTTTCCTTACAGCAAGCGCAGAAGCCCGTGCAGAACGCCGCTATAGCCAGTTGAAAGCAAAGGGCATGGATGTTAATATTGCGCGCCTTTTAACCGATATCAAGGCAAGAGACGAGCGCGATACACAGCGTGCAGTGGCTCCTTTGGTACCGGCACAAGATGCAGTAATTATAGATTCAACGGACTTGGATATTGACCAAGTCTTTGAAAAAGCGATGGATATTATTTCCTCACGCCTTTAATGACGAGAGCTGATCGCATCCAAAGCAGTGTTGCTACAGGGAGTGGCGACTAATTTTAATAACCCCGCGTTATCCGGATAAGAAGCGTGGATATCAACTTAAAAGTTATTTGAGACTTATGACTGAAAATTTTGCACAACTTTTTGAAGAAAGCTTACAAGAACTAGAAACACGTCCTGGTTCAATTGTAAAAGGTACTGTTGTTTCTATCGACAAAGACATCGTTCTTGTTGATGCAGGCTTGAAATCAGAAAGTGCTATCCCAGCTGACCAATTCAAAAACGCTGAAGGCGAACTAGAAATCGCTATCGGTGACCAAGTAGACGTAGCACTAGATGCAGTTGAAGATGGTTTCGGTGAAACTATCCTTTCTCGCGAAAAAGCGAAGCGTCACGAAGCGTGGGTTGAGCTGGAAAAAGCTTACGAAGATAAAGCTACTATCAAAGGCGTTATCAACGGTAAAGTTAAAGGCGGTTTCACTGTTGAAGTTAACAGTGTACGCGCGTTCCTTCCTGGTTCTCTTGTTGACGTACGTCCAGTACGTGACACTACGCACCTTGAAGGCAAAGAGCTTGAATTTAAAGTTATCAAGCTTGACGCTAAGCGTAACAACGTTGTTGTTTCTCGTCGTGCAGTTATCGAAGCAGAAAGCAGCGCAGAGCGCGAAACGCTTCTTGCTAACCTTGAAGAAGGTCATGAAATCAAGGGTATCGTTAAGAACCTTACCGATTACGGTGCGTTCGTTGACCTTGGTGGCGTAGACGGTCTTCTACACATCACTGATATGGCTTGGAAGCGCGTTAAGCACCCAAGTGAAATCGTGAATGTTGGTGACGAAATCAACGTTAAAGTACTTAAGTTCGACAAAGAGAAGCAGCGTGTTTCTCTTGGCATGAAGCAAATGGGCAACGATCCATGGCAAGAAATTGCGTCTCGTTACCCAGAAGGTACTAAGATCAACGGTCAGGTTACTAACCTTACTGACTACGGCTGCTTCGTTGAAATCGAAGACGGCGTTGAAGGTCTTGTACACGTTTCTGAAATGGATTGGACTAACAAGAACATCCACCCATCTAAAGTTGTTAACCTAGGTGACACTGTAGATGTAATGGTTCTTGAAATTGACGAAGAGCGTCGTCGTATTTCTCTAGGTCTTAAGCAGTGCATTGCTAACCCTTGGGAAACATTTGCTGAGTCACACGAAAAAGGTGACAAAGTGTCTGGTAAGATCAAGTCAATCACTGACTTCGGTATCTTCATCGGTCTTGACGGCGGCATCGACGGTCTAGTTCACCTTTCTGACATCAGCTGGAACAAGTCTGGTGAAGACGCGGTTCGCGACTACAAGAAAGGCGACGAAATCTCTGCAGTTGTACTTCAAGTCGACCCAGAGCGTGAGCGTATCTCTCTTGGCGTTAAGCAAATCGAAGAAGATCCTTTCAACAAGTATCTGACAGATAACAAGAAAGGTGCTATCGTTACTGGTACAGTAACAGCAGTTGATGCGAAAGGCGTTACTGTAAACCTAGCTGAAGAAGTTGACGGCTACATCCGCGTTGCAGATCTTGCTGTAGAGCGTGTTGAAGACGCAACAGAAGTAGCAAGCGTTGGTGATAGCATCGAAGCGAAGTTCATGGGCGTTGACCGTAAGAACCGCACTGTTAACCTATCTGTTAAAGCGAAAGATCAGGCTGACGAAAAAGAAGCTATCGATAAAGTTAACCAGCAAGAAGATGTTGGTTTCGCTAACGCGATGGCAGAAGCATTTAAAGCTGCTAAAGGCGAATAATGCTTTTGTGGGTGTGCAGATGCACACCCAATTCGCGATAGCTGTTTAAACAATAATATTGACAATGAGGTTAAGCATGACCAAGTCTGAATTAATTGAACGGCTCGCGGATCAAGCGCGTCATATTCCGGCGAAGGAACTTGAGCTGGCGATAAAAGAACTTCTAGAGCAAATGGCGCAAACTCTCCAAAAGGGTGAGCGTATTGAAATTAGAGGTTTTGGCAGTTTCTCTCTTCACTACCGCGCTCCACGCGTAGGTAGAAACCCAAAAACGGGTGAGACAGTGAAACTTGACGGTAAATATGTACCGCACTTTAAGCCTGGTAAAGAGCTTCGCGAAAGGGTAGACGCCTCAATCGCATAATGCATTTTAAAAGCCGCTGAAAAGCGGCTTTTTTGTGTCTGCTGCCTTATTGTTATTTAGCAAAATTCAATAGTCTATTTGCCTTAGCTAAAATAAGACGCTCGTTATTGCTGATATACTTTCGTTTAATTTTTGATACCTATTGACCCCAACTTGAATAGGGTTATATATTGTTCAAATAATAATAAACGGTATTCATAGAAGTAATGTCAGCCGGCGACGAACAAGCAATAATAAAACAATACCAGCCGCTCATTCGCGCGTTAATTCCTTATGAACAACAAAACAAGCTGTTAGAAGGAATTAACAAGTTTTCGAAGCGTCTACCTAGTAGTGTTCGAAAAGTAGTAAAAGAGGAGGTTGTTCGATTAACGTCGTTAACCGACGCACCTGCTGATAACTCTGCCTTTGCTCAATTCCCCGTCATGAAATTCAAGCACTTCGGGGTTCAAATGCGCCTTGATAAAGTCGGCGCGCAGATACTCAAAAACGAAACATCGCTTTATCAAGACAGATATACGGTAGGCGTGTTTGAGTCAGTAATGAACTCAGACTTCTACCAAAACCAAATAAAAAAAGAACAGTTCAAAAAAATTGTCGATGCTTTTAATGTTGAAAGCCAATCATTTACTGATATAGATTTCGGCGATGACATCGCAATTCGCCCAAATTTTACTATTTCTTCCCCCGATTTTGAGAAAGGCCGTCATTGTTCAATCAGTTCGATGTCACACAAAGGCATTGCTCTTGAAACGAAAAGGCCACCGAACGCTTCTACTGGTGACATTATTACGTTCACTATTCCTGAAGTTAAAGGACTTACTAAAGAACCGACTGAAATAACACTTGAACTAGAGTCGGTAAAATACAACAAGCACTTAGGGAAGTATGAGACATCGTTTGTTTTTCAAGACGACGTGGATAAAGGCTTTCTTGCAACCCTTAAACGATATGTAGCGATTACCGCGTATAAACAGCCTTTGCAGCGTGATTTAGAAATAGAACGCGCCATGCAAGAACTAGAACGCGACCGAATACTTGAAAATAGCCCGTGGTTGCCCGTGTTTCTCGCGCCAGAGAAGAAGTCGCTTAAGCCCATTATTGCCCTGTTTACCAAAGCCAATGTCGAGCATAACGACGCCGAAAAACTCTTGGCTAGCCTACAAGATAAGCCTATCTTCGCGACGTTAGTTGACGAGCTGCGCAAGTATAATGAAGCTTATGTCTTTCATGGCAACATCAAAACCAAAAATGGTAACGTTCAAATAACAGCGACGCATAGACAACTGCTGGCATTAAAACAGCTTAACGCGTTGGTTTATCTTCTTGCCAAAAGTGGCGACTTCATCTGTACCCATTGTCGACTTGATAGCGTGACGCGAGAAGATAAACAAAAAGCGTTTGCTATTCACGATATTGCCAGTAAAGAATTTGAGCAACTGGCGCAGATCTCCCATGTTCTTTACTGTAAAGACGTGTCTGCTTATCTTACTAATCTGACCCTTTCAGCAAAATGCGATTTCAAACCCTTGTCAAAAACCTTGAGGGCTAGCGGCAATAATTGGCGAATTGATTATGTAATGGAAGAGGATTTAGATAGACGTAGTGAGACACGTTACGTTATTGATAAACCTGCCTCTATTAAAGTTGGACTGCTGACATCGATTGATGCGCGGGTTGCTGATCTAAGTGCAAGCGGGATGAAGTTAATCGTTGCACCGAAAAGTGAGCTACAAAAGGAAATTCGTGTTTCAGTACCGGAACTGAAAATTAAAGGTGAAAAATATAAGGTTGTGCACTACCAAGCGGAAACGGGCGTGGTGAGGTTGTGTCTTGTTGAAGATACACGTAAGGCTAAAGTGAGCTCGAGCGTCGATCATATGGTTGAAGAAAATACCGCGTATTTCAAAGTAAGAGATATTGCGCGTATTCAACGCTCAACTCACCGTTATATCTGGGAATTGGCGGTTAGGCATATGCCGTCTTTATCGGTACTATGTGTGATGAACCGCTTTACGTTAGACAGGCTCAAAACGGTGTATCAAAGTGACGCATCTGATGATCTTTATCCTTTTTCGCGCACTCAAAATATTATCCCATTGCACGGCTTTTTTGCAGACAAAGGGCAGGCTAAGCCCAAGTCACAAATTCTAGAGGCGATGTTTAAAGAAACATCTGAACAAGCGTTAGTGGTTCACTGCGTTAGAAAGAGCGATAGCCGCTTAGTGTATATAAAAGAACGCGACTTCCTTTTTTCTAAGTTGCGAACACAGATAAAAACTCAGTTAGATGAAGAAAAAATACATCTCAGCGCCACAGATGTCACTGCTATTCGATGTCACGGTGCGATAACGCCGTTAACTAAGAAGCGTCTTGCCCAGCTATCAAAGCTAGACAAAGCCATGTATGACAAGCTCGAAACGATGCAGGCGGGTTATACACACTGTATTTTTATTACTAATATGTCAGCCCTTCACCACGATTTAGTGGTAGACAATCTTATTGCCAAACCCCAACGACAGGATCTAGAAAGCGAAGGTGCGGCTTAATGCCAGAGCCTTCTGAATGGGCAATTATCGATGCAGATTGGTATAACATCATTTCACTTACGCTTTTAGTGTTATCTCTTTTCGCATTTTGCTATTCTTGTAAATAAATCAACAAAAAAGGGTTGAGTGTTGAAAGGGATCCTAACGTTTCTTATCATTTTGGTGCTGCTCGCGATCGCGTTTGTCATTGGCTCTCAAAATGAAGCACAAGTAACAGTTAATTATTTAATTGCTCAGGCGAATCTTCGCTTATCAACGTTAATAGCGATAACACTTTCAATAGGCGTTGGTATTGGTATTTTGGTAATGCTAATGAGCTGGCTAAAATTGCGTGTTCAGCTGATGTCTGCGCAGTCTAAAATACAGAGTCTGGAACAAGAACACTAATGCTCGAACTGCTGTTTCTCCTTTTGCCTGTTGCGGCAGGTTACGGCTGGATAATGGGTCGAAATAGTGTCCGTCAAGCGCAGCGAAAGCAGTCTAGCATTCTATCTAAGCATTATTACAAGGGGCTAAACTTCCTTCTTTCAGACCAACCTGATAAAGCAGTCGATACGCTAATCAAAATGATTAACGTGAATAGCGATACAGTAGAGACGCATATCGCGATGGGGAGCTTTTTCCGTCACCGAGGCGAAATAGACCGCGCAATTAAAGTCCACCAGAATTTAGTTAGCCGTGATGAGCTCCAGCCGGCTCAACGAGAAAATGCTCTGAGGGAGCTTGGTCACGACTACACACAAGCGGGCTTTCTAGAGCGTGCTGAAAATGCTTTTCTTCAACTGCTTAACAGCGATAAACACTACCTTGTAGCTCAACAGCAACTTTTCAGTATCTACCAGACCACGAAAGAGTGGGAAAGAGCCATCGAATTAGCCGAACGTATGGTGCAGTGTCATGGTGACAATGATGATTTGTGCGAACGCCTTGCACACTTTTATTGTGAACAAGCATCGGTTGAGTTAAAGAACGATAGCCAAGGGGCGGCATTGACCTTATTACAAAAAGCGGTAAACGCCGACGAACATGCGGTTAGGCCGTGGCTTATGTTAGGTGATATAGCGCTTGATCAAAAACGCTTTACTGATGCCAACGCGTACTTTACGCAAGTGGCCGAACGCGATATCAACTGGTTCAGCGAAGCCGTACCTAGTTTGGAAAAAATTGCTGAAGAAACTGACGACTGGGAAAGTTTTCAGAAGAACTTAGAAGCGCACTGGCAAGAGTGTGCTACGTCCTATTTAGCCATGGTTGATGTGCTTATGAAGCGCGGTGAAACGGCACAGGCGGCTGAATACTTACTTGAGCAACTTCGCAAACGCCCGACTATGCGCGGCTTTAAAACCCTTATGGGGCTTTACATTGACCAGCTTTCAGATAAAACCACGGCTGATAGCTTACGCTTACTTAAAGAATTGGTGGAAAAGCAAATGTTGCAGCGCCCTAAATACCGCTGTGGCAGCTGTGGCTTTTCCGGTCGAAAATTATATTGGTTATGTCCTAGCTGTAAAAAGTGGGGCGTAGTAAAACCTATCAAAGGGCTAGACGGAGAATAAAAGAACATGCATGACCCACGCGTTATTGTTGCATTAGACTATGACAATAAAGACACTGCATTGGCGTTTGTTGATAAATTAGATTCAAGCTTGTGCAAGCTAAAAGTGGGCAAGGAGATGTTCACCTTATTTGGACCGGAGTTCGTAAAAGCGCTAATCGCTAAAGGCTTTGACGTTTTCTTAGATCTCAAATTCCATGACATTCCAAATACTGTAGCGAAAGCGTGTAAAGCAGCGGCGGAGCTGGGTGTATGGATGGTAAACGTACATGCATCGGGCGGCCTACCTATGATGCAAGCAGCTAAAGAGGCGATTGCAACAAGCAGCAACCCTCAAACTAAACTTATTGCGGTTACCGTTCTTACCAGCATGGATGAAGCGCAGTTGGCGGATGTAGTAAGCGGTGTGACACCAGAGCAACAAGTGCTGCGTCTGGCGGCACTAACAGAAAAAGCAGGATTAGACGGCATTGTCTGCTCGGCACAGGAAGCCAGCGCATTACGCGAAAAACACAGCGACGATTTTCTGCTAGTTACACCAGGTATTCGCCCAGTAGGCGCAGATGCTGGTGATCAAAAGCGCGTCATGACGCCTCCCGATGCTATGAAAGCTGGCGTGAGCTATTTAGTTATGGGAAGACCTATCACTAAAGCGGAAGACCCTATTGCCGTACTGAAAGCAGTAAACGCATCAATAAACGGTTAGACTTATTTCAAATACAAAAAAGCTCGGATGTGATGTTCACATACCGAGCTTTTTTATTCCGATATTCTTATTCAAGGGTATGGCCACAGCCCTACCCGAGACTAATCTTTAGAAATTATTCGCCTTTAAGCGCTACTTCAGCTGGTGTATAGGTAAGGCCTAGTTCTTCACCTAGCGCGTCAACCACAGCTTTGTACGTTACCTTACCTTCGTGCACGTTTAGGCCGTTAAGCAAATGCTTGTCTTCTAGCATTGCTTTCGCTGGTCCTTTGTTAGCTAAGGCTAGACCAAATGGCAATGTGGCATTGTTAAGTGCCATCGTAGAAGTACGCGCAACGCCACCAGGCATGTTTGCAACACAGTAGTGAACTACATCGTCAACAACATAAACAGGGTCTTGGTGTGTGGTCGCTTTCGATGTTTCAAAGCATCCACCTTGGTCGATAGCAACATCGACAAGCACTGAACCAGGTTTCATTGCCTTAATTTGTTCGCGAGTAAGAAGCTTCGGAGCTGCTGCACCAGGAATTAGTACCGCACCAACAACAAGGTCAGCTTTTGAAGAGTAGTGCTCGATAGCGTCAACGGTAGAGTAAACCGTTTTTACTTGTCCGTTAAAGATATCATCGATTTGACGAAGACGAGGAAGCGAGCGGTCAAGAATAGTAACGTCAGCACCAAGGCCTAGTGCCATTTTTGCTGCGTTAGTACCAACAACACCACCGCCGATAACCAGTACTTTACCTGGTGCTACACCCGGAACGCCACCAAGAAGTGTACCGCTACCGCCGTGTGCTTTTTCAAGGTAGTGCGCGCCAGCTTGAACCGACATACGGCCAGCTACTTCACTCATTGGTGCTAGTAGTGGAAGCCCACCGCGGTCGTCAGTCACTGTTTCATATGCGATACAAGTTGCACCAGATTCCACAAGCAGCTTTGTTTGCGTAGGATCAGGCGCTAAATGTAGGTAGGTGTATAGTGTCTGGCCTTTACGAAGCATTTTGCACTCGTTAGGCTGAGGCTCTTTAACTTTTACGATCATTTCTGCTTCAGCAAACACTTGCTCAGCCGTTGATGCAATGGCTGCGCCTGCTTCGACATACATTTCGTTAGTGAAACCTATTGCGTCACCTGCGTTAGTTTCTACTAAAACGCTGTGACCGTGGCTAACAAACTCTTTTACAGCTGCTGGCGTCAAGCCAACACGGTATTCGTGGTTCTTAATTTCTTTTGGTACACCAACTAACATGTATAGTCCTCAATCTTATAGTGAGCTTCTAAGCGGCTCTGGTTGAACTTTTGATAAATAGTGTTCGGCTTTGAAGCACGTGAACATATTTGCGGAGTATACGTGATAAAAAAACGAACTATCTGCTGAAGAATGGGCGTTTGTAGCATATAATTCTCCTAAAAGATGCTTTTAAGATATTTTATATGCTGGTAAAGACACCAAAACACCTAGACCGAATAGACAGGAATATCCTGGTACAGTTACAGAAAAACGGGCGTATATCAAACGTCGAACTTGCTAAAGAAGTGGGATTAAGCCCCAGCCCTTGTCTTGAGAGAGTTAAGAGGCTGGAGGCTCAGGGCTATATAAAAGGATATCATGCTGTCGTTGACCCAGAAAAGCTCGGCGCAGCTATGCTTGTGTTCGTAGAGATTACGTTAACGAAAACATCGGTAGATATCTTTGCAGAATTTTCTGCTGCGGTAAAACTGCATGACGATATACAAGAATGTCACCTGGTGTCCGGAGATTTTGACTTCCTTCTTAAAGCACGCGTTGCAGATATGGGAAGTTATAGGAAATTATTAGGTGATACTTTACTGCGTTTGCCCGGAGTGAGTGAGTCGCGGACGTACGTTGTGATGGAAGAAGTAAAAAGTACATCGTCGCTGCGCATTAATTTGAAGTAATGAAAGCGTGGCTCAATAGCGTGGTTTTGTGGTAGGCTGTGCAAAAATACAGTGTTTGTGTTTTACCAAAGGATTAACAGCACGCTAAAGCACAGGGTAGGGGATGGGTGTATTAATTCAGTTGTGCGCTCAGTAACTTACCAAAAAGTAAATCAATAATAATTATGTAGGAATAGCAAAGAGTTCGCTAAGCTCTTTGTTGCGGTTAGTACTGCGGTTACCGCATAGCGTAAAAAGCTATCTGCGGTAATACATGCGATGGAAATTGAAGGTTTTTTAGGGTTATGGCGCGATTAACAGGGGTTCAGCGAGTGTGGGAAGCAGGTATGATTATCGCCTGTGTTTTCGCCTTCTTCTTATTGCTGGCACTAGCATCTTTTCATCCAGGAGACCCAGGTTGGAGTCAGGCTGGATTACAACTCGACGTTCACAACTGGGTTGGAGCAACAGGGGCATGGGTCGCTGATCTTCTGCTATTCTCATTTGGTTTTTTAGCGTATTTGCTGCCTTTCGGCTCCGCCTTCTTAGGGTGGTTTCTATTCCAACACATTAAAGAACTCGATGAATTCGATTACCTTACTATTGGATTAAGAATTATCGGTGGGCTGTTGATGGCCCTCGGTGCAACGGGCATCGCCAGTATAAATTTTGATGACATTTACAACTTTTCAGCCGGCGGATTTGTTGGCGACGTAATTAGTTCAGCGCTAGTGCCTTACTTCAATACCGCTGGCACAATTTTGCTACTTCTTTGTTTCTTCTGTACGGGCTTTACCTTACTAACGGGTATTAGCTGGCTCACTATTATCGACAGGTTAGGTGAAGGTACGCTGTGGTTAGGACGCAAGACTCTTTCAGCGCCTCAGAGTTTGTTAGCATTTGAAATGCCGCGACTAGCCCTAGCTAACAAATCGTCTAATCAAAGTGGCGACGAAGGTGCAGAGCTAGATATTACTAGTATGCGCGCTGAACCTTTGGCTTCTACTGCACAGACAAAACCATCACAGACACAGAAAACTACGCCATCACGCAGTGAGCCTACCTTTGGCATTGACGATGTAGATGATGAACCGCCGTTTTATACCTATGACGGAGATAAGTCTGTTCAATCTAATCCCAACGATACTGTCAACGCCGAGGAAGACGATGCGACATCAAGTGCAGATGTAGCTGAGACGAAAAAGTCGTCGTTCTCATTGTCAGGTATGCGTAGTGCGGTTACTGGTAGCTTTAAAGACAAAGTGGGTTTGGGTAAATCGAGCCAAGATGACTCAGTTCAGTCAGAAGATGATAGCAGTCAACATGAGCATAAACACCAAGCGCAGCAAAGTCCGCATATTAACTTCGACGACTTAGAAGAGTTTGATGAAGACTTGCCTTACGAAACTGGAAGCAAGCCAATAACTTCTGCAAATAACAGCGCGCCATCTGTTGAAGGTAGCGAACCAAATACGGAAACGCTACAGTCGCAAACTGTTGAAACTCAGGGAGCGAGTCAAGGTGCTAACCAAGCATTTACGCCTGCTGCACTAGGTGCCAAACCTGTGAAGGCGAGGGCAGGTGAACTAGATCCTGATTTACCACCTATGCCGTCCTTTGATTTACTTGAACGTGCCGACAAACATGAAAACCCGCTTACGCCAGAAGAGATTGAAGGTATTTCTCGTTTGGTAGAGGAAAAACTGGCTGACTTTAACATTGAAGCGACGGTGGTTGGCGTGTTCCCAGGCCCTGTTATTACCCGGTTTGAGCTTGATTTAGCACCTGGGGTAAAAGTGAGCAAGATCTCAGGACTGTCGAAAGACTTAGCCCGCGCTATGTCAGCTATCTCGGTGCGTGTAGTGGAAGTTATTCCGGGTAAGTCAGTAATTGGCTTAGAACTGCCGAATAAAAAACGTGAAATGGTGCGGCTGAGCGAAGTTATTAGCTGCGATACTTTTCAGTCTAATAAATCACCATTAACCATGGTGTTGGGCGCTGATATTTCAGGTCAGCCAGTGGTGGTCGATTTAGCCAAAATGCCTCACCTTTTGGTTGCGGGTACTACAGGTTCAGGTAAATCTGTAGGTGTGAACGTTATGATTCTTAGTTTGCTTTATAAGAGCACGCCAGAAGATGTTCGCATGATCATGATTGACCCGAAAATGCTTGAGCTTTCCGTTTATGAAGGCATACCTCACTTGCTTGCTGAAGTGGTTACCGACATGAAAGAAGCCGCCAATGCCCTTCGTTGGTGCGTGGGTGAGATGGAGCGTCGTTATCGTCTAATGAGCGCTCTTGGCGTGCGTAACCTAAAGGGCTATAACGCGAAAGTAGAAGAAGCTATTGCTAATGGCACACCAATAAAGGACCCACTGTGGAAGAATGAAGAAAGTATGGATGCTGAAGCGCCTGACTTAGCCAAACTTCCTGCTATCGTGGTAGTGGTCGATGAATTTGCCGACATGATGATGATAGTGGGCAAAAAAGTAGAAGAGCTTATTGCACGTATCGCGCAGAAAGCACGTGCTGCGGGCATCCATCTTATCCTTGCCACACAGCGTCCATCTGTAGATGTTATTACAGGTCTGATCAAGGCCAACATTCCAACCCGTTGTGCATTCCAAGTTTCTAGTAAAATAGACTCAAGAACCATTCTAGACCAACAAGGCGCAGAAACTTTGCTAGGGATGGGTGACATGCTTTATCTGCCTCCTGGTAGCCCTGTGCCAACCCGTGTTCACGGTGCATTTGTGGATGATCACGAAGTACATGCTGTAGTTGCAGACTGGCAGAAACGTGGTGAGCCTGAATACATTGATGAGATCCTGAATGGCGAAGCGACGGCTGAAGTCTTACTGCCAGGCGAACAGCCTGAGGGTGAGGATCAAGAATTTGATGCCTTCTATGATGAAGCCGTGGCGTTTGTTACTGAAACACGTCGAGCTAGTGTGTCGAGTGTGCAGCGTAAGTTTAGAATTGGTTACAATCGGGCTGCGCGCTTGGTTGAACAAATGGAAATGAGTGGTGTCGTAAGTGCACAGGGGCATAACGGGAACCGTGAGGTTCTTGCACCGCCGCCCCACAAAGAATAACGAATGGATTGAATAAATGAATAAAGCAGTTTCGGTTTATTTTGTGAGTGCATTGGTAACGGCAGGTACAGCAATGACTGCTGCTAACGCTGCGGTAGAATTAGATACAACAGGTTCAAATATAGGCAAGAACAATGCTCACGAGGTTGTCAGTGCTCATGACGCTATTCAGGCTAATGCCACAGTAAACACTAGTCAGCCTAAAACTTCATCGCTTATCAAAGATTCTGCGAGTACTTCACTGCAGGCTTTGTTAAGCAATATGAAGCAGTTTCGTGCAAGCTTTGCGCAGACAGTAGTCGATGCACAGCAAAATGTCGTTCACGAAGCACAAGGCACGCTGACCATGACCCGCCCTAATAAGCTTCGCTGGGAAACAACGTTTCCTGATGAAACCCTTTTGGTTGCCGATGGCGAAGCGGTTTGGAATGTGGATACCTTTGTAGAGCAGGTGACAGTCCTATCTCAAGACAATGCGATTAAAGATAACCCTATTGTTTTGCTTACATCGACAGATGAAGCAACGTGGTCAAAGTTCTCTATCAGTCAATTAAATAGCGGTTCATCGGCTTTAAAACCTGAAAAGGGCGCGGCAGACAACATCAATGGTGTTAGCGCAACAAAAAGCTACCAAATCACGCCTAAAGAACAAGGCGGCCAAATCGCAACGCTTACATTAACCTTTAACCAAGACAGTGAACTCGCTTCGCTTAATATGCTCGATGCGCAACAGCAAATCAGCACTTTGGTGTTCAGTAATATTGAAACGCGTTTTCTAGTGCCCGCTGATACGTTCTCAGTTGATATTCCAGACAGCTTCATAATTGATGACCAGCGTTAATCAAGATTTCGCGCCCCTCGCGGCGCGAATGCGCCCGGTCACCATAGAGCAGTACAGCGGTCAAGAACACTTACTTGGCGAAGGTAAGCCTCTACGTAAAATGTTAGAGGCGGGTCACTGTCATTCTATGATTCTGTGGGGGCCGCCCGGTACCGGTAAAACTACCCTTGCTGAACTCATTGCTCAATACACCAACGCATCTGTATTGCGTATTTCTGCGGTTACCTCTGGGGTAAAAGACATCAGAGCCGCCATGGATACGGCTGAAGAAAACGCCCGTTATAACCAGCGAACCTTGTTGTTTGTTGACGAAGTACACCGATTCAACAAAAGTCAGCAGGACGCGTTTCTTCCATTTGTTGAGTCTGGCGTTGTTACCTTTATTGGCGCAACGACAGAGAATCCCTCGTTCGAATTAAATAAAGCGCTTTTATCTCGTGTACGTGTTTATGTGCTAAAGACACTCGAACACGAAGCACTGTCTGAATTGATTGATAGAGCGCTAAGCGATACCGAAAAGGGTCTGGGTGACAGAGCCCTTGGTATTGAAGAAACAGCCAGAAACGCGCTTATCGATTTAAGTGGCGGCGACGCACGTCGTCTTCTCACCTATTTAGAGCTTGCTGCCGACTTCACCGGAGCAAACGAAATAACCGTAAGCGATGTTGAGCATGCGGTAGGCGAGAAAGTTGCTAGTTACGACAATAAAGGCGACACCTTCTACGACCTAATCTCCGCGTTTCATAAATCTGTTAGAGGCTCAGATCCAGACGCCGCCCTTTACTGGTACGCAAGAATTCTTGATGGCGGGGGAGACGCGCTGTATGTAGGAAGACGTCTACTTGCTATCGCGTCTGAAGACATTGGTAATGCAGACCCAAGAGCAATGCAGCTCTGTATTAATGCCTGGGACACGTTTCACCGAGTAGGGCCCGCAGAGGGCGAGCGCGCTATTGCTCAAGCTGCGGTATATTGTGCGTTAGCTGCAAAAAGTAACGCGGTATATATGGCGTTTAACGAAGCAAAAGCATTGGCGCGTAAAACCTCTGATGCACCTGTTCCCATGCATTTACGCAATGCGCCTACGTCGCTAATGAAAGAGCTCGGTCATGGCGATGGTTACCGCTATGCTCACAACGAGCCGAACGCGTTTGCCGCGGGTGAGTCTTACTTTCCGGAAAGCCTTACCGGAACTCGCTTGTATAACCCTAATGAACGCGGTTTAGAGAAAGCTTTGAAAGCCAAGCGTGAATTTCTCGATTCACTTAATGCGAGAAGTAACAATAAAAGGTAAAGTTGCAGACATGTAACTCAACTAGTTCAGATTATATGAATTAGTTAATAAAAAAATGCGCTAGGGAGTTTTCGTGCCTCAAGGGTTAGCTTTGTATTGTTTTATTGCCGCTGGCGGTGCGACCGGCGCCTGTTTACGCTATTTTGTTACCACAAGTGTTGATTCCTTATTTGGAAAACACATGCCGTTTGGTACACTAACGGTGAATGTGGTCGGGTCGTTTGCACTCGCATTACTGTACGGTTTTATCGAACGTCATGATTTAAGCGACTCTCCTTACCGAGCGCTTATCGGTGTAGGGCTATTAGGTGCCTTTACTACATTCTCAACATTTTCCGTTGAAACCTTAACTTTATTAGAAAACGGGTTGTGGCTTAAAGCCGCAGCAAATGTATTTCTTAACGTTGGCGCTTGCCTAATAGCAGGTTGGCTAGCCATTCAATTGATGAAAGGATAATTAGAAACACATGTTAGATCCAAAGTGTTTGCGAAGCGATATAGAACAAACAGCTAAGCGATTAGCTGCCCGTGGTTTTAACCTCGATGTAGCAGCTTTCAGTTCGCTTGAAGAAAAAAGAAAAACACTTCAGTCCAGAACACAGGATCTGCAAAACGAGCGTAACGTACGAAGTAAATCCATTGGTAAAGCAAAAGCGCAGGGCGAAGATATTGCACCGCTATTGGCTGAAGTGGGTAAGCTTGGTGACGAGCTTGACGCAGCTAAAGCGGAACTTAGCGAACTGTTGGAAGAAATTAACACCCTTACGCAAGGCATTCCTAATTTGCCACACGAGTCTGTACCAGCGGGTAAAGACGAAGATGACAATGTTGAGATTTCTCGATGGGGCGAACCACGCACGTTTGATTTTGAAGTTAAAGATCATGTTGATGTGGCTGAAGGCTTAAACAACGGCTTAGATTTCGCTACCGCAAGTAAGCTTACGGGAAGCCGCTTTGTAGTGATGCGCGGCGATATTGCTCGCCTAAATCGTGCAATTGCTCAGTTCATGCTAGATACCCATACACAAGAACATGGCTACCAAGAGATGTATGTGCCTTACTTGGTTAACGCTGACAGCCTTTATGGCACGGGTCAGTTGCCTAAATTTGGTGAAGACCTATTTCACACCAAGCCAGCAACTGAAGAAGGACAGGGGCTTAGCCTAATTCCAACTGCAGAAGTTCCGCTAACTAATATCGCACGCGATGAAATATTAGATGCGAAAACACTGCCTGTGAAAATGACAGCGCATACGCCTTGCTTCCGTTCAGAGGCTGGTTCGTACGGTCGAGATACCCGTGGACTTATTCGTCAGCATCAGTTCGATAAGGTAGAACTTGTACAGTTAGTTAAGCCAGAAGAGAGCTTTGACGCGCTAGAAGCACTTACAGGACACGCAGAAGTTATTCTTCAAAAGCTAGAATTACCGTACCGCAAAGTGTTGCTTTGTACTGGTGATATGGGCTTTGGTGCATGTAAAACTTACGATCTTGAAGTATGGCTGCCTGCGCAAAATACCTATCGTGAAATTTCTTCATGTTCAAACATGTTGGATTTCCAAGCACGACGCATGCAGGCTAGGTTCCGTAACCCAGAAACGAATAAAACTGAACTTCTTCACACATTGAATGGTTCTGGTTTAGCGGTAGGGCGTACGCTTGTTGCTATTTTAGAGAACAATCAGCAGGCAGATGGAAGCGTTACGATTCCAAAGGCGCTTGTGCCTTACATGGCAGGCCAAGAGGTTATCAAAGCGACTAGCGTGTAAAGTACTGAAGCTTTAAAGATTAGATTTATTTAGTTAAGCGATAACTACTGCACAAAGCGAATTTAAATGAAAATCCGGCATCCGAAAGGTGTCGGATTTTTTTATTAGTAAACCTGATTAGCATAAAGTATTACTGAGAATACTGTGATGAGAGAATGGGGTAGTTGTTTAGTATGTAATGAATAGCTAATATTTAAATGGGCTCATAATCAGTCTTTTGATTGTGAAAAAGATGTTTCAAATTGTAAACATGTTGCAAGGGTTAAGAATTTATTCTTTATTTTTCATTGAGATAGGCTCACCGAAGATAGGTCTTTACCTGTCTTTACACTTCTTTACATACCCCCTACTTTTGGCTAATGTTTCGGTTGACGCAAGTTATTGAAAAATCGTATTTCATATCGCGTTTAGGAAAAGTTACATATCAATAAATATTGATGTTTGAGGATAAGGGAAATGTCCTTCTTGGAATTTCTCTTTCCCTTACATGAAATTCCAGGGAACACACATGTTTAAAAAAAACCTCATTACCAGGACGTTGCGAAATGCAGCGTTAGTTGGTCTTGTAGGCTCACTTGCCTATCCTGTCTTAGCTCAAGAAACTCCAGTAGATGAAGAATCTGTTGAAAAAATCAAAGTAACTGGCTCGCGTATTAAACGAACAGAGCTTTCTACGCCCGCGCCAATAGTTTCTGTGAGCGCAGAAGAAATTAAGCGTTTCGGTACGCCTGACTTAGGTAGTATTCTTGCTGAACTTCCCGCGATAGCCGCAGGCTCTACTCTAATTGGTAACAACAATAGCAATGCTAACGCTGGTCTAAGCTCGCCAGATCTACGCTCTCTTGGTGAAAATAGAACACTTACTCTTGTGAACGGTAAACGACACGTGGCAGGTTCACCGTTTTCTAATGCGGTAGACACAGGTTCTATACCTGCCGCTATGATTGAGCGAATTGAAGTAATTACTGGTGGCGCGTCAGCTATTTATGGTTCTGATGCTGTATCAGGGGTTATCAACGTTATCCTTAGAGACGACTATGAGGGCCTTGAGTTCAGATTTGATGGCACCACTGACCTAGAAGGTGTTGGAAATAGAACCAATAATTTTAGTGCATTATACGGTCACACTACCGATGATGGAAAAGGCAATATCACCTTTTTCGCTGAAAAAAATAACATTAACCAAGTTATGGAGCCTGACCTTCAACAGGCCGCTGCATGGGGTACTATTGTAAACCCTCTAGATACTGGTGAAAACGATGGTATTGCAGATAGACTACGCGTTCCATTTGTTGGTTCAGAAATGATTAACCAGTTTGGCGTAATTAATCCATTTGGTGGTGGTCCTCGGATTACATTTATGCCAGACGGTTCGCCGATGGATCAAGTAAGTCGCTTGGAAAATAATAGCTTCGCTTTTGGTAGTTTCGATCAACGTTACGATTCTGTTTTCTTCGGCGAAGATTACGTTAACTACATTCCTGATCAAGAAACAGTTACCTTAGCAAGTACGTTCCGCTATGACATCACAGACAACATTCGCTTTTATGGTGACGTCAAACACGTAGATAAGAAAATTGAGCAGCAATTCCAGCCGTCTTTCCGTTTTGGTGGTATTTTCGTTGATGTAGAAGATAATGCATTCTTAGATGAGTCTACTCGCTCACGCCTTCTTGATGGCGGTCAATCAGTGGTTGAAATGTCGCGTTTCTTCACCGATATTGGTAACCGAACAGCGTCTAACGATCGTGAGCTGTTTCGCTTCATCGGTGGCTTTGAAGGGTACTTTACTCTGAGTGATACTGATTTCGACTACGATGTTTACTACACTCGCGGCGAAGTATCGAATGTACGTCGTACGCTAAATGATTTAATTCCTACAAATTTCCTGGCTGCGCTTGATTCGGTCATTGATCCTGAAACAGGGCAAGCGGCGTGCCGCAGCCAAGTTCCAGCGCTTCAGGGGGAAGACTATGAAGACCCAGCGTTAGTAAACCCTGAAAACTGTGCACCGTTTAATCCATTTGGTTTTGGTCAAGCAAGTGCAGCATCTGCCGACTTTATAGCTGGTGATGTTCAACGAGAAGATGAAATCACTCAAGAGATGGTTGGTGGAACACTTTCGTTCGATTCAGGTCAGTGGTTCGAACTTCCTGGTGGGCCATTAGGTATTGCGTTAGGTTATGAATATCGTGAAGAAGACGTTGAGACAACGACCGATGAATTAACAAAACAAGGGGTCTTTACTAACGCTGCTACGCCAGACTCCTTTGGTGGCTATGATGTGAGTGAGTTCTTTGTTGAGCTTCGCTTACCTCTTCTTAGTGACGTTATGCTGGCTAAGGAACTATCATTAGATGCGGCATATCGCACAGCGGACTATTCACACGCGGGTAATGCAGATGCGTGGCAAGTTGGCTTTATGTGGGCTCCAATTGAAGATGTGCGAATCCGCGGTACCGTAGGTGAAGCTGTTCGTGCTCCTAATGTTGACGAAGCATTTTCTCCTCAATCGCCAGGCTTTGCAAACATCAATGACCCGTGTGACGCCGACAATATTAACGATGATCCTGATCGCGCCGCAAATTGTCTAGCACTGGGTATTCCTGCTGGTTTTGAAGCAAATGATAACGTAAGTATCGAGACAGTCTCAGGCGGTAATCCTGACCTTTTCTCTGAAGGCAGTGAGTCGAGAACGATAGGCATTGTATGGACACCGGAGTTCTTAGAAAACTTCTCTGTCACGGTTGATTTCTATGACATTGAGATTGAAGATGCGATCACAGAAGTCGGTGCACAAGATATTCTCGATAACTGTGTGGATGCTTCAGGTGGTCCTGATGCAGGGTTCTGCTCTCAGATTGACCGCGACGAAAATAACGATGTTGAAGTTGTACGCTCTGGCTTTATTAATGCCTCTGCACTTAAAACATCGGGTGTTGAGTTTCAGATCCGATATACTACTGAGCTCAGCGATTTAGGTCTACCGGGTGAGCTTCGCTTAAACCTTCAAGGGAACAAAGTTAACGAACTTGAAGAATACGCTTTCCAAGACCGTCCAGATGAGATTAACGTAGAAGTGGGCGAAGTTGGCGACCCTGAGTATCAATTCAGAACCATCGTTGACTACCGTATTGATGAGTGGAACTTCAACTATACGAGCCGCTTTATTGATCGTTCTGCTCTATTTGACGTTTCACCTGGTGCAGATTCACCTGAAGACGTGTCTCCAGCGTTTGTTGGAAGTATTTGGACTCATGACTTCAGCATTGAATATACCTACAACGAAAATGTTGATGTATATGTGGGTTTAAGAAACGCGTTCAATAAAGTACCACCTGGCTACACGTTCGATCCGCTATACGACCTACTTGGTCGCAGGTTGAATGCAGGTATTACTGTTCGCTTCGAATAAGCGTTAACTAAAACGATGAGCTACCACGTGAACGTGGTGGCTCTTTTTTGTGTTACTTCCCTTATAATTTCTGTACCTTGAAGCGAGTACAAACTCATAGGCTTTCTTACATGTGCGGATTTATACAGCGTATTACTGACTCACCTGACGTTATTGCGCTACTTGAAGAAGTCGGGCTTACACAAACCATTCCGCTTTTTGTCAATGAATCTTCCACAAGCAATGTTATTAACTTTTATCCTGCATTTGGAAAAGTGCCAGAACGACAAATTACCAATTTAATTGTATCTGGTGATAGCACCATCGATGCAACGTGGTGGTTTGACGCAAAACCTAATGGAAACGCGCTTACCGTAGGTGATAGAACAACATTTAACGCTCGAAATCTCGATAGCCCTTATTGGAGCAAGTTCATTCGTGAACGACGCGCTGTGGTTGTCGCAACTGCAGTAGGGGAGTCAAACCCGCTTGGTAAAGGAAAAGCGCACTATTTAATGAAACCGGCTACTGGTGCATTGCTCATTGGCGCGGTATACCGGCGGTTTAGTAATGGCCTATTTTCCTGTGCAGTAGTGACGCGCCCACCCGTAGAGGGGTTTAGTCAGTATCATGAAAAATCCATTCCTTGCTTTCTTCCACATAATGCACATGCGATAAATGCGTGGTTAGCGGCTGACACACAAGGCTCATTGAACAATGAGGTAGAATATATTTTGAATAATCCTCGAGTTTATACCGATCTTGAAGTCACGCGAGTAAAGACGTTTAAAAGCGCCGAGGCAATCGGTGAGGTTAATGTGTTAAAAGCTGACGAAAACCGCTAGCTTTAACTGCTAAGTGAGCAAAGGAAGGCGGCTATAAAAACAGCCGCCTGTGACAATCTAACTACTAAATAACGTTTTATTTAAGGTAGGAAAGCAAGGTTTCTTCGTCCGCGCCTAAAACATTCTTTTTCACTTCTTTGTCGACGACGTCTGAACATTGAGATGACATTCCGCTTCTCAATTTACCAAGAAATCCAGGCCCACTAATAATATCTATCGAGCCCAACGCACCTCGTTTACGTTCACCATCTAGCCAGTCAGCAATGTCACTAGCAAATCTTTCATCTTCGAGTTCGGCGGCATCTTTTCGATTCATGCTATCAACGCCTGGTACTTGCGAAGCGGGAGCCGATTGTCTGCCGGGTTTATCTGTATAAATGTCTTGGTCACTCGCGCCACTAAACTCGTTATGCCACTTTTTTACTTCAACAAGTGCACTTCCGTGGTTGGTATAGGTGTAAGCTGTGGCGTCGTCGTGGTTGGCCACAATTATGTAGTGTTTTTGAACTGTCATACAGCCTCCTATGTCCATTTATGTAAAACATTCACGTTTATGGTGTTCGGTAAAAGGCAAGTATGAAAAATATGCCTGAAACCCGAGATAAAACGCCAATGTAGGAGGGGAGTTGCAATATCAACACCAAGGCTAAAACAGTTAACAATAGGGTGGCTCTTCTGATAGCTACCTTAAATCGGGTTTCAACCCGAGAAGCAAGTCAACAAGTGCTTTTAGAAGAAGGCTAGCCGGGGTCGCTAGCACTTTAAATATAATGTGCGATCGCCTTTACAAGCATTTGGCAGGTTTAGGTAATCCTGCCAGTTTGGTGGCTTGCTTAGCCGGGCCTTTTTTAAAGAGTCGCTGCAGATAGCGGCTATTACCTTTTTCTGGCCCAAACTTATTGGCCATAGCTTTCACCAAAGCACGAATTGCTGGGCTGGTTTCGTACTCTTCATAGAATGCACGTACGAAGCGCACTACTTCCCAGTGAGCTTCGGTTAAATCAATGTTCTCTTCTTGCGCCAGCAACTCAACCATATCTTCTTCCCAAAGGGTATAGTCGAGTAAATACCCGGCTTTGTCTGTAGGGATCGGTTGCCCTTTATAATTGAAGCTATAGGTTTCTTGTGTCATGAAAGGGGTATCCAGTGCTGATTTTTTGCTGATATTGCAGCAAGTTCTTTGTGGGAAATTGGATTAAAATGTTCGGGAAGATTTGCGCCCCTGGTATCCGCATCTGTACTCAAGAACGACAGGTTTAGCGTTGGTTTGTCTTTTGCCGTGCCTTTTGTCGTACTCTCTACCGTGCTTTTTACCGTATTGGCCAGCTGCTCAAAAAACGCGGTGTTTAATGCAGGGGCATAAACGCCATCACCAACAAATACTACGTAAGTAGAAGTCGATTGCTCAAAAGTGGCTTCAATAAGCTGTTTGTATTCAGTGCTCAAAATTGGCGTTGAAATAGTAATAAGCATTAGAATGTCACCACATGATCTACGCTTTGGATAAGCGTGACTTTTTCTTTTGGGGTTACCCACTCACAGTCTAACTCATCAACTAAATTGTTATTTGAAAGAACCTGTTCAATGTCGTAGGTATCTGCACTTGCTTTACACACAAAGCATTCTTCGATATCGAAAAACGGCATGCTAGCTAAACGTTTGGTGTGATTTTTTAGTCCTTTGGTAGACGCTGCCTTAACAAGCTGCAGTACACCTTGGCTTTCAAAAAGCACTTTAACATCGTGCCCATAGTTTGTTGCAGCAAGCGCAAAATCTAAACCGTCTTGGCTTTTAGCATTGGAAAAAGGGCTTTGCGTAAACCTAATAAGTAGTTGCGCCATTAGAATTGTACCAACCTGTTGCAATCATGGAGCGCAGTGAAGAATTCGCCCAAGCCAGCTTGCTCGAAAGGCGCGGTTAAGTTGGCCTGAGACAACCCATTCTCTTTCGCCTCTAACTCACTAACAATACCTCGCTTAACGGCGGCGGTAATGCATACGAGTAATTTCACGTTGTGTTCAGTCGCTAGAGTCTTCCAGCTATCAAGTACGAACAGCTCGTCGCCCGTCTTTAGCATTAAGTTATTGGTGTGGTGTACACCTTCGCTATAAAAGAAAACGTTGTTTATTACATCACCATTATCGATTACACCTTGTGCAAAGGAGAGGGCGCGTAACGCTGTATCGCCTTGAAACGGTGATGATGTGATAAGTACTGAATATTCTGCCATACAAATAAAAACACCCCGGTTAAGGGGTGTTTCTCTTTAAACCTTTAACGCTGTTTTAATCGTCGCCACCAAACGCACCTAGAAGGTGAAGGATAGACGTGAACAAGTTGTATATGTTCAAGTATAGCGAAACTGTTGCACGAATGTAGTTTGTTTCACCACCGTGGATGATACGACTTGTATCAAACAAGATGAAACCTGACATAATAAACACAATCGCTGCACTGATTGCTAAGCTTACCGCTGGAACTGCGAAAAAGATGTTCGCAATTGCCGCAACAAGCACTACAACTAGGCCTACAACCAAGAAGCCGCCCATGAATGAGAAGTCTTTCTTAGTGGTTAACGCGTAGCCAGATAGCGCGAAGAATACAAGGGCTGTTGCACCCAGCGCTTCCATGATCAAGCCTGGACCCGCAACGCCTAGATAGAAATTAAGCGTGTAACCTAGTGATGCACCCATTAAACCTGTGAATGCAAAGACCCAGTAGATACCAGATGCTGAATCAGCTTTTTTCTGAACTACAAATAACGTAATAAAAGCGCCGATAGTCATAACAAGAGACATCATAGGAGAAATGCCTACTGCCATTGCTATACCAGCACAAACCGCACTAAACGCCAGTGTCATCGCAAGCAGCATATAGGTGTTGCGTAGAACCTTGTTCGTCTGCAATACCGATGGTTGAGATGCACTTGAATACATCGAACGTTGATCCATTGTTTCCTCCAACAGGACTTATGATATGACCAAAATGGTACACAATTATTTAGTGTATGTTGTATGGGTTTTAGTTCCCATTTTCAAGTAGTTTCAGATGAAAATGGTGTCAGGTGAATATAAAAACATCTCTTATACGTGCTAAACAGTCTATTTGATTGAAATCTCGGCACTTAGACAACTTTTTTAATTTTTCGCTTTACAGTCATAAAAATATCATTAAGATACGCAGCACTTCAGGAGAGTTGGCAGAGCTCGGTTTAATGCACCTGACTTGAAATCAGACGTGGGGTCAAACCCACCGGGGGTTCGAATCCCTCACTCTCCGCCATATTATGAAAACCCGCACATTGTTGCGGGTTTTTTTATGCCCGTCTTCCACGTTAGACTTTCGTATAAGACCACAGTCGCATTGTTACATTCCATTCACATGTTTAGGCTTGCGCTTTTCTTCGCGCAATCTAAAGGTGTTATGTGTCACAAGAAAGTTCTTCTTATCAAAATCTTCACAAACCGAGCAGTAGTTTTAAATCAAGAGACGAATATTTAAATCACGAACTTCAAATACTTTCTCCAAAACGTTGGCGGTTGAACCTGCCTGGTAAAGACTACCGCGTTGAGTGGGAAGACTTCGTGCCAGGCATGGCGGCGACCATAGGAAAAATCGTTATGGTTGCCGCCGTAGTAGGTGCATTCGCAGCACCGCTAGGGCTATCTCCTGAGTTTGTTATTGAAAACGTGCGCTTTGAATTACTCATTGCAGCAGTCTTGTTCGTTGTTCTGATTTCCGGTTTCCTAAACCCGTCAGCTAATTTAGCAGGTACACACGGCCCCTTACTGCCCTTGGTACCCCTTATTGTTGCATCTGGCGGCCATCCCATGGCGCTCGGTCTGCTCATTGGACTCTTTGGTTTTATCTTAGGAATAACGAAGGGCGGCAGTGTGCTTGCTAGGCTAACCAGTAACGGTGTATGCGGTGGATTGCTGTTGTACTTAGGGTTTATTGGCATTACAGGCCAGGTCAAGAAACTCTTTGCGTGGGCAGAAAGCTTCGATATGGCTTACTTAGCCTTCGTGGTGATCATTGCCACTATTTTAATGTATGCATGGCTAGAGCATATTCAAAAGCGCTGGCTAGCCATTCCGCTTGGTGCGGTGATGGCGGCGGTCATTGCGTTTTCCTTCGGTGCGCCATTTGAGTTCACAACGTCGCCGGGTATGCCTAACTTGAACCCTGCTTATTGGTGGGGGGAAGACACAGGTTGGAAACTAGGTCTGCCAGACTGGTCACATTTCATTGCTGTGCTGCCTTTTGCTGTGCTGGCTGTGTCTATGTGGTCGCCAGATTTCTTGGGTCATCAAGTCTTCCAAAAGCTTAGCTACCCTAAAAAAAGTGAACGAGCGCACATGAATATAGATGACACCATGATTGCTGCATCTAGTCGTCAGGCAGTGGGAAGCCTACTGGGAGGGGGGAATATCTCATCTTCGTGGGGGACCTACATTATTCCGGCTTCAATCGCGCGCAGACCCATACCCGGTGGTGCATTAGTTACTGGCTTTTTATGCGTTGTAGCGGCACTTTGGGGTTACCCCATGGATCTAGCAATTTGGCCGCCAGTGCTTTGCGTAGCGCTTATTGTTGGGGTCTTTCTGCCGCTAATGGAAGCCGGTATGCAAATGACGCGTGAAGGTAAAACGACGCAATCTGCCGCATTGGTGGTGATCTCCTCTGTACTAGTTAATCCAGTATTCGGATGGTCTTTTACTATGCTTTTGGATAATTTGGGGCTCGTTGGGTGCAAAGATAGAGCTGGAGAGCTCGGCAAAGCAGGGCGTTGGCTAATTCCAGGAATTACGTTTTTGGTGTTATGTACCGTTATGGCACTAATTGGTATGTTCCCGGGTGTGCCCGCGATTATGGAAACCTTCAGAATGTGATGAGGGCTTTAGGGTAAGGATACTTCTTTAAAGTTCAATTTACTGAAACCAGATATGCTATTACGCGAACGGCGTCGGAGGTGTTTCTCCACGCCGTTTTTATTTAATTTATTATGCTGATATCACTCATCCACTGAAGTTACGTTTTTACCACATAAATTAAGCGTTACGCGTACCGCGATTTACTTGTCCCAGTAGGGCGTACTTTCAAAATAGCTTGATAAAAAGTCAATGAAAACCCTTAGCTTATTAGAAATGAGCTTACGATGAGGATAGACCGCATACAAAGAGATAGCTTGCGGTACGAAATCGTCCAGTATGGACACGAGTTCCCCGTTTTTGAGCGCTTCACCGGCAATGAAGGTAGGTTGAAGTACATAACCTTCACCCTGCTTTGCTACATTGGTTAGGACTTCTCCATTATTGGCGGTTAGTTTAGGCGTCACAGTCTGGGCATTTGCTTTGAGCGCCGCAATAAGCGCTGATTTATCGTTATCGTAGTTGACGTAGGAGTACTCAAGATAGTGTTCAGGTTTTAATTCAGCTGGATGTTGCGGTGTGCCATATTTTTCCAGGTAGGCTGGTGAAGCGCACAGGGCCAGCTTTATCGTTGTGATTTTCTTGGCCACCAGCGAAGAGTTAGCTAGGTGACCTGCACGTATTGCTACATCAAAGCCTTCGTCTATCACATCAATCTTTCTATCGTTTAGCTGCAAGTTTATCGATACGTGAGGGTGTGCTTGTTGAAACGCACTGAGTGCACTCGCTAAATGTAATGTTGAGAAAGAGACAGGGGCACTTACGTGCAGAACTCCCTTTGCTTCAGTATTGAGCAACCCAAGCTGACTTTCCATATCGGTTACGCTTTCAAGAATATGATTTGCATGTTGCAAACACTGTTGACCAGCCTCGGTTAGGTGAATTTTTCTTGTAGTGCGATTGAATAAACGCGTATCAAGTTGCTTCTCTAATTCGGCAACATACTTGCTTACGAGTTGATTTGACGTGTCTAGCTTTTCTGCAGCTTTTGTAAAACTGCCTTCATTCGCAACAACGCAGAAGGTTTTCAGTAGCGATAATTTATCCATCGTTTAGCCATTCGCCTCAATAAACAACAAATTGTTGGTAATCATTCAATATTTAACCGCTTTATTCAATAGGTGTTGGTAACTATTCTATATGCATCAGGTTAGCGCTGTGCCAACTCAATGAAGTCAGGCGGAGCGTTCATCACTTTTTAGATATGACACTTTCAATTACGAGAGACTTTGAGGATTCAACAATGAACAAGCAATTTCTGAAAAACATTTTTACTTCTAACAGCAGTATTTCTAGCTTGGTTTTACGTGTGCCTGTGGGCATTATTCTTACCGCACACGGCGCACAAAAGCTTTTTGCGTGGTTTGGTGGTTATGGACTAGAAGGCACAGGTCAGTGGATGGAAAGCATTGGTTTAGCGCCAGGCTTTTTAATGGCATTGCTGGCCGGCAGCGCTGAGTTTTTTGGCGGGCTAGCGCTTATTATAGGTTTTCTAACACGCCCAGCCGCTTTAGTAAGTGCATTCACAATGGTGATTGCGATTTTTAGTGTACATGCAGCAAACGGTTTATTTATGACTAACAACGGTTACGAGTTTGCATTAACGCTACTTGCTGCAACAGGTGCGCTAGCTATTCAAGGTGGCGGTAAACTTTCAATCGACTCTCTTATTAGTCACAAGCTTAATAAATAGCGGTTGTGAGATTCGACGACTAACGAAACCGGCCCAAATGCGCCGGTTTCAATGGCTATAGAGCCCTTATATCAATCCGCATAGATAATTGCCCACTCATAAGACGCTGGCAAGTTTCCTAGCGAAGCGTGGGAATGCAGGAATGGTATTCTCTACATCTAACAAGGTATGGTTTTATGCAACAGCTAACGCAAACTCGCCCGTCTGTGAGAATTAACACCGCTTATATTTCTCATGGTGGAGGGCCGCTTCCACTTCTTGAAATGCAGTCAGTAGGAGAGGCGAGAACGCCTGCCTATCACATTGAAATGATTGAAGCGCTCAAAGCATTATCAACAGATTTACCCAAACCTGATGCAGTCATAGTGATTAGTGCCCATTGGGAAGATACTGAAGTCTGTGTAACTACTCACCCAGAACCTTCCTTGATTTATGACTATTATGGCTTCCCTAAAGAGGCGTATTCCCTTGAATACCCGGCAAAAGGAGAAGTTTCAATCGCAACAATGCTATTAAAGCGTTTAACCGAACAAGGCATTGCTGTGCGGGAGGATAGGGCACGTGGTTTCGATCATGGAATGTTCATTCCCCTAAGTATTATGTATCCCAGTGCCGATGTACCCTGTATTCAACTATCCATTACGTCTGATTTGGATTCTAAAAAGCATGTGCTATTGGGGGAAGCAATTAGGAAAGCTGTTGAACTCGGGGTAGAGCCTGTAAATAGTGAAGCAAAGAACGAAGTGAATATTTTAGTATTGGGCTCGGGGTCTTCTTTTCACAATATACAGGGCTTTTTTGATAGCTCCGATGATGCAATGCGAAAAGCAACGCGCTTTAATAACTGGCTTCAGACAACTATGCAGACCAGTGCCTACAGCGAGAATGAACGCAAAGCTCGTCTTGTTGAATGGTACAGCGCGCCGGATGCGCGATACGCCCATCCTAGAGAAGAGCACCTTCTCCCTCTCCATGTTTGTTATGGTGTTAATAATAGAGCAGCTGATAAAGCTCTGTCTTTAACGCTTCTAACCAAACCTGCAAGCATGTTTATGTGGTGTGATTGACCAGTGCTTCACATTGCCGCGTCAGTGCAACACCTGATTGGATACCGGCTGCGTTAAACGAGAGTAATTAAATTTTGAACACTTTGATTATCAATTGGTCGTTTGAGTAAAAATGTTAAAATTAGTGCTTTACAGTCCCACATAAATCATTAAGATACGCAGCACTTCAGGAGAGTTGGCAGAGCCCGGTTTAATGCACCTGACTTGAAATCAGACGTGGGGTCAAACCCACCGGGGGTTCGAATCCCTCACTCTCCGCCAAATACGGAAAACCCGCACATTGTTGCGGGTTTTTTTATGGGCTAAATTTACGCGCTTTAGTATATGGCTATAGCCAAGAGTGAAACCTACGCAAAACTATATTGTTCAAAGCTAAACGAACATTATCATTTTGGCATCATGAACTGTCGACGTGCATAGAATACCTAATGAGAATTTTTGAGTGAGAACTTCAATCGCTTTTAAAAAACTTCGTTTTATGTTTTACGTGCATTTATAGTAGGTTAACGCTAATAGTGTTTTTAAATAATGAGAACGTAGGCCATTTTCTACCAAGATGGTTATTATTCTTGCGAAAAGGTGAATATTTCACCAGTTGATTGATTTAATTGAAATTAGTGCTTTACAGCGTCACGTAAATCATTAAGATAAGCGTCACTTCAGGAGAGTTGGCAGAGCCCGGTTTAATGCACCTGACTTGAAATCAGACGTGGGGTCAAACCCACCGGGGGTTCGAATCCCTCACTCTCCGCCATATTACGAAAAACCCGCACATTGTTGCGGGTTTTTTTATGGGTCAAATAAAAACGTGCTGCTATTACGTTTTCAACCAACCTCGTTACACGTTGTAGTGTCGATACTTATCACCGCATAAAAATCATTATTCTTATCGTTGTACAAATAATTAACTGTAATTCCATGTCGCCTAAAAATTTCTTGCGAGGGTGAAGTGCACACATACGGATAGAGCTTCTTTTGTTGTTCCTCTACAAATTGATTAACGCCTTTGTTTTGAGTCAACGTCATAGAGCGATAGTGATAAGTGATCTCTCCGTCACTGGTTGATAGGCGCTCCATAGTGAGTGTTGGGTTTACAATTAAAGGGGTACTCTTATTGCCTTTGCGAACGGCTTCATTGAGAAGCGCATTAGTATAGTTGTCAGCTGCAGTCGCGGGTGAACCGTACAACGAGAGCAGCGTTACTCCTATGTAAATTACTGATTTCATGTTAAGAAAAATCCTTTTTCGTTTCTGAAGGTGTGAAGGTATAAGCGTATAAGTATGCTGTTTACCGACGCAGCTTATTAGCCAACGTTGAATCGGGCATTTAGTAAGCTAGGTAAACGTAACATGATAACCAACGGTATCTCCATGCTTTTTATGATCACGAGCTTTAAGTTAAACGGTGTTTCACAGCATCATCGCAGGCATAAGTTTGTTATGAAATATTTTCTGATCTCATCCTGTCTGTATCTTGTAATTACAGGACATTCCATAAAAACCTAGTTATGTCGCGCTTTATTCATAAAAGCTTGGTATACATAAAGGGTTAGCAATCAACTGAAATCATTACGGCATTTTAAGCGCTCTTCTTTTATTCTTATGGCGCTGGTCCTACGCAGTTGGTAGTAATAACAAAAATCGAGAGGACATTATGCAGGCAATGCCCACACTTAATTTACGGGACGGAATAGTTGAGCAAAAAAGACAGGAAATAAAGGCTTATTTCCTCGATTCCTTTGATACCTACGAATCGCTTTTCTCTTGTCTTGCCAATGATGACGTATTTTATCAACGACCTGAAAAGTTGCGCCATCCGTTAATTTTCTATTTTGGTCATACTGCTACTTTCTTTATCAATAAATTAGTACTGTCTAAGGCAATAAACGAGCGAATTAACCCAAAATTTGAATCGCTATTTGCCATTGGTGTTGATGAAATGAGTTGGGATGATCTTAACGATGAAAATTACGACTGGCCGAAGGTGGAAGAGGTGCGTCAATATCGTAATCAAGTGCGCACATTGGTATGCGATTTAATAGATACCATGTCTTTTAGCATGCCTATTGACTGGGAAAGCCCAATGTGGCCCGTTGTAATGGGAATAGAGCATGAACGTATTCATTTAGAAACCTCATCTGTTCTAATCAGACAGCTACCCATTGCATCGGTACGCCCCAGCCCAGAATGGCCTGCATGTAGCACTATGCAAACTAATGCTGAAGCGTTAGAGGCTAATGTTTTAATGACCGTTCCGGCACAGAAAGTCATAAATGACAAAGCGTGGGACAGTGCTTATTACGGCTGGGACAATGAATATGGTTCTCAGCAAGAATCCGTTTGCGAGTTTAGTGCGTCTAAATTTCTTGTAAGTAATGGTGAGTATTTATCGTTTGTGAAAGACGGCGGCTATAACAACGCAAAATACTGGGAGGCTGAAGGCAATAAGTGGCGCGAATATACTAAAGCTCAGCACCCTGTATTTTGGATTGAAAAGGGTGATGATTATATATATCGCAGTATGCTTGAAGAGCATCCACTACCTTTAGATTGGCCTGTGGATGTGAATTATCATGAAGCGAAAGCGTTTTGTAACTACTTGAGTGAAAAAACGGGTGATCTTATTCGTCTGCCGACTGAAAATGAATGGCAAGCGTTACGACAGCAGGCTGGTATAACACAAACCGTATACAGCGAAGGATTCAACATAGCGCTGCAAAAGTATGCGTCGAGTGAACCTGTTAATGTTAATAAGTCCGGCGAATTTTATGATGTTGTTGGCAACGTATGGCAATGGACAGAAACACCCATCTATCCGTTTGAGGGCTTTAACGTTCATCCTTTATATGACGACTTTACAACACCAACATTCGACAATAAGCATAACCTCATTAAAGGCGGTAGTTGGGTATCTACAGGTAACGAAGCAATGAAAGATAGTCGTTACGCTTTTAGGCGCCACTTCTTTCAGCACGCGGGGTTTCGGTATGTTCAAGGAAAGCGAGTTATAGCAGTGAACGATTTTGATTATGAAAGTGATACACAGGTTTCGCAATACAGTGAATTTCATTACGGCGACGAGTACTACGGCGTCCCTAATTTTGCTAAAGCCAGTGCGCAGTTTTGTATTGACGCTATGCAAGGGCGTCAACACGCTAAAGCGTTAGATTTGGGGTGTGCCGTTGGTCGTTCTACCTTTGAACTTGCAAAATACTTCGATCATGTCGATGGCATCGATTTTTCTGCACGCTTTATAAAAACAGCGTTTGAGATGCAAGAGCGTGGTGAAATACGCTATAACCTTATAGAAGAAGGTGAACTTACGTCGTTTAAGGCGCGCAAGCTCTCCGCGCTCGGTTTAGATGACAGTGTAGACAACGTTGCTTTCGCACAAGGTGATGCGTGTAATTTGAAGCCGCAATTCACAGGCTACGACTTGATCTTCTTAGGCAACCTTATTGATAGAGTGTATAGTCCAAGAAAGGTATTAACGGACATGGCCACGCGGCTAAATAAAGGTGGATTGCTCGTTGTCGCCAGCCCCTTTACATGGTTGGAAGAGTATACCGAAAGAAGTGAATGGTTGGGCGGCTACAAAGATGAAAATGGTGAAACGCTTAGCTCTACTCAGGCGCTTGAAGATGCATTAGGTCAGAGCTTTAAACGAATTGCTGAACCTAAAGACATTCCATTTGTCATTCGAGAAACAAAGCGGAAATACCAACATACGCTTTCTGAATTTAACGTGTTTGAAAAGATAGAATAACACGGTGTCTATTAAAGTGTGTGTGCAATATAAAGTGAGCGCGGTACGCGTGTTTCGCGCTTATAAATATAATAGATTTCAGAAGGCCTTTAGCCAATAGTAAATGCGTAAGGCTATATAGATAGGATAATGTGAAGGTGAGCAACGCGCTAAGCCATCTCCCCGTGTTCAACGCTATGCAAAGCGAGTTTATGCCTTACAAGGATGTATGGCAGGCACCTTCTCACCTGAAACTCGATCAAACCCGTCTTAAATATTCAGCGATATTTCGCCGCTTTCAGGGCGCGTCTTCATCTCAAGCGAACGTTGTCGCGTCTCAGCAAGACCCTATTCCAATGTGGATAGCGGATATGGACATCCCGCCTTGTGATGAAATTCTCAGCTCGATTACACAAAACCTTCGCTCTACTTATGGATATCAGTCCCTTGATATCGGTGACGCGGTAGCAAAACGTTTTGAGCGTACCACGCAAAAAAGTAGTCGATTTAAAGTGGAAAGTGGCGATGTTGTGGATGTTGCGAGCGCAATAGGAGCAATAGACGTTGCGCTTCACACTTTTTGCCAACCTGGTCAAAAAGTCATGGTTTTAACACCAACCTATTCCCCTTTAACAGAGACCATTCATAATAACGGCTTAACGCCAGTATCTATTCCAGTCATTCAAAACGCGCGTCAAATTCAGACTAAGCTTTCTGAAGTTGCCGCGACAAAGGGTAGCGACAAGAGTCGTCAGGAAGACGTCGAAGGTTCTTACTCAACTATAGATACTTCAGCCTTCGACAGTGCTGCGGCTGCATTCGTGATTTGCCATCCTAATAACCCTACGGGTACAGTGTTAAGTGCAGAAGAGCAGCGTGTTATTATGAGCTTCTGCGCCAAGAACGATATTTTAATGATCACTGATGAGGTGCACAGCGAGTTTGCATTCAACTCGTCAAATGAACCAACGCTAATCCCCATGTTTGGTGCAGAGGTAAGCAATAAGAGCAAGGGGCGCCAAGAAAGTCTAAACGGTGGTAACATCCATACTCATCAACTGCCACGCATTATCCACATTAATAGCGTGTCCAAAGCGTTTAACCTAGCGAGTATTCCAGGTGCATCGTATGCGGTCATTAAGGATAAAACGATCAGAGAGACGTTTGCCCAAGCTATTAATAGCAGGCACCTTAACGCAAGTAACTTAGGAAAAGTTGCGTTGATTGCCGCCTATGAGAAGGGAAGTACTTGGTTAGACAGCGTAAAAAGTGCGTTGAGCTTCAACCGAAAGCTTGTTGTGTGCTTCTTTGAGCACTATGGTTTATCTGTTAATTATACAATGGGCAGCGCTGGTTATTTCTTGTGGCTAGACCTTTCAACATTCCCTTCGCATTTAACACAGCCGAACAGTAACGCTTCTGTGGATGGAGCTCCTTTAGGTGACGCTTCTCGTCAACCTCTCAAATATTCACCCGTGACCACTGTGGAAGGATGTATTGAGCGCGGCGTGATAGGTAACGACGGCGCGACCTTTGGTTCTCCACACCATATTAGGCTAAATTTAGCCTGTCACCCTGCGGTTGTAGAAACCGCGCTGCAAAGACTGTGCTTTATTTCTTAGCGTAGCTTAACCCGCATCTGTTGACCGATAGTTAGTTTAATTCTAAATATTAGAATAATAAGCTCAAATATATGACATTTTATTCCTATTAAAGAGGATTAAAATGACCTTATTAAATAATTAGCCCTTAACACATGTTCTATCGCCCAGCGTTACTCCTGCTGGACAGAAGAGTCAGTGGCGGCTTACGGTTATAAGGAATGCAAGATGATGTATTTGAGAAAAGCGAATGAAAGAGGAAAAGTGAACTTTGGCTGGCTAAAAAGCCAACATAGCTTTTCGTTTGGACATTATTATGATGCAAAACATATGGGGTTTTCAGCGCTACGGGTTATCAATGACGATGTTGTTCAGGCCGGCAGAGGTTTTGAAACCCACGGTCACAGAGATATGGAGATAATTTCATATGTTGTGAGCGGTGCTTTAAAGCACAAAGATAATACCGGTAATGAGTACGTAGTGCCTGCGGGTGACGTGCAAGTAATGAGTGCAGGTAAGGGTATTATGCATTCAGAGTTTAACCCTTCTACTGGAGAGCCTGTTAACTTTCTGCAAATTTGGATTGTGCCCAATGAAAAAGGCGGTACGCCCTGCTATGCGCAAAAAACCTTTGGCACACAGGCGGGTGGAAATAACCATGATTCAAAGCTTGAATTATTAGTAAGTGATAACGGTAGGGAAGGGTCATTACGCATTAAGCAAAATGCGGCAATCAGCCGTTTAACTTTGAAAGCTGGCGAAACATGGGAGCATGGCACTGAAGACCAAAAGGGTTACCTTCATATGATTAGCGGTAATGTACAGGCTGTGGTAGACAGTGAAACGAATGCAGTTGAAATAGAGGCAGGCGATGCTTTGGGTATTTACGAGCAAGACATCATTCGTCTGAAAGCCTCAGAGGAAAGTGTGGCCTTGTGGTTTGAATTACCTAAATAGCTGCCTAAAAGTACTCTAGATCAATAATTTAGTTTCAAATTGTGTATCTCTACTTCACGAATTCTTATCTCGTGGTATGATGACTTGGATAAGGTTAAAGGCTGGTAATACTTCTCATTAATGAGCATTATCAGTCTTTATTCCAGTTGTATGTAAAACTGAAGTCAGTGAGATACTAGAGTGATAAAAATAATCCTAGCAGATGACCATGATTTGGTCAGAACAGGGATACGCCGGATTCTGGAAGACGTAGACGATTTTACTATTCTCGCAGAAGCGAAGAACGGTGAAGACGCGGTACTTTTGTGCCGAAAAAACGCGCCAGATGTGGTACTCATGGACGTGAATATGCCCGGTATTGGTGGACTGGAAGCGACAAAGAAAATTGTTCGTATGTCTGAAAATACGCGTGTTATTTGTGTTTCAATGCACAAGGAAAGTCCTATTCCAATGCAAGTTATGGACGCAGGCGCATACGGTTTTCTGACAAAAGATGCAGAGCCAGACGAAGTAATACGCGCTATCCATAAAGTTGCGGCAGGACAAAAGTATGTTGATCAAGAAGTGGCCAATAGTATCGCCATCGGTAAGTTATTGCCTAGTTCGGATAATCCGTTTGACGAGCTATCGAGTAGAGAACTTACAATAGCAATGCGATTAACCGAAGGTCACAAAGTGCCGGATATAGCCCGAGAACTCAGTATTAACTCAAAAACGGTTAATACTTACCGTTATCGAATGTTTCAAAAGTTAGGCGTAAATTCTGATGTAGAGCTAACGCACTTGGCCTATCGTCATAAGCTTATCAATCCTAACACCTTTTAAGCGTCACTAGACGCGCAACGTCAAAGTGATTATGTCTGCATTTGATTCAGCAGCATTTCTTAAGAATCTAACCTCTCAACCTGGCGTGTACCGCATGTACAATAGTCAGGAAGAGGTTATTTACGTAGGAAAAGCCAAAAACCTTAAAAAGCGTGTATCAAGCTATTTTCGTAGTAATCTTGATAACGCCAAAACGCGTTCGCTAGTTAGTCAGATTGCGAACATGGATGTCACGGTTGTAAACAGCGAAACCGAAGCGTTCTTGCTTGAGAACAACTTCATCAAGAAATACAAACCGCGTTACAACGTGGTCATGCGTGACGACAAGTCTTATCCCTTTATCTTCTTATCCGACCACGAACATCCAAGGCTTTCTTTCCATCGCGGCCCTCAAAAGAAAAAGGGCGAATACTTTGGCCCATACCCCAGTGCGTGGTCGGTGCGAGAAAGCTTGCGTTCAATGCAGCGAATTTTCCCCGTACGTCAGTGCGAAGATAGCTATTACCGAGCACGCAGCAGACCTTGTCTTCAGTATCAGATGCAGCGCTGTAGTGCGCCGTGTGTAGAAGGCTATGTGAGCGATGAAGAATATAAAGAGCAGGTCAATTTTGCACGCTTGTTCTTGAAAGGTAAAAACCAGCAGGTCATTGGTGGGCTGGTGGAAAAGATGGAAGCAGCCAGCGAGGCACTCAACTTTGAAGCTGCTGCCCGTTACCGCGATCAGATTAATGCACTAAGAAAAGTTCAAGAACGACAGTGGGTTGCCGGTACTCAAGACGAAATGGATGTGTTTGGGTTTGCGTTCAAAGGCAATATGGCGTGTATTCAGGTAATGTTTATTCGTGAAGGGCAGTTGTTAGGCAGCAAGGCCTATTTTCCCAAAGTACCCAACACTGCCGATGAACAAGAAGTTTTTGAATCTTTCTTCCTACAGTTCTATCTGGCGGGTAACAAAGTTATTCCCAAGCAGATAGTACTTAGCAATACATTAACTGACGAAGACGCGATAGCAGATGTACTAGCCAGTGAAGCGGGACACAAGGTCCAGTTTTTCAAAGGGGCGAGGGAAGAGAAGCGCAAGTACCTGCAGCTGGCGCAGTCAAATGCGCAAACTGCGTTAGATGCTCAATACAGTCAGCAAAAGTCTGTGTTTGCACGCTATCTCGACTTAGAAGCGGCACTGGAAGTTGATACGCCTATTCAACGCATGGAGTGTTTTGATATATCACATACGTCTGGCCAGCAAACGGTTGCTTCGTGTGTGGTATTTAATCGTGAAGGTCCGCACAAAAGTGACTATCGCCGATATAATATAGAAGGCATCACCCCAGGTGATGACTACGCGGCCATGGCACAGGCGTTAAAACGTCGCTACAAGTCAGTGAAAGAAGTGCAAAAAATACCTGACCTTCTATTAATAGACGGTGGTAAAGGACAGCTTGCCCAAGCAGAAGCGTTTTTTGAAGATTGGCCCCATGATAAAAAGCCTATGCTGTTAGGCGTGGCAAAAGGCACCACCCGTAAGCCTGGCTTAGAAACACTAATACTGGCAGGTAGCCATCAGGTTCTGCCGATGGACAGCCATTCGCCAGGGCTTCACCTTATTCAGCATATTCGCGATGAATCTCACCGATTTGCCATTACTGGGCACCGCAACCGACGCCAGAAAGTTAAAACCACGTCGAGTTTGGAAAGCATACCTGGTATTGGTGCTAAACGCAGACAAACACTGCTTAAATTCATGGGGGGCTTGCAGGGTCTTAAGAAAGCCAGCAAAGATGAAATTTCAAATGTACCTGGTATAAGCCCTGAACTGGCGGAAACTATTTACGACCACCTTCATCAATAAATGAATGAGTAACAAGCAATGCATTACAAATTAAGGTAATGTGTTAGAAAAATGAAAGATGCAGAGCTTATACGCTACCGCGCTAAAACGCCCATAGAGGCATAACACCGAGACGTACTTTTTATGTGGACTGTTCCAAACTGTATTACTTTATTCCGAGTAATCCTTATTCCTGTATTTGTAGTTGTTTATTTTCTTGATTGGCGCTGGGCGCACGAGGCAGGCGCATTTATTTTTTGGCTTGCGGCAATAACGGACTGGTTTGACGGCTATCTAGCAAGAAAACTACAGCAGTCTACACCCTTTGGTGCATTCTTAGATCCTGTAGCAGACAAGCTCATTGTGGGCGCTGCTCTTCTTATGATTACTCATAGTTATGCAAACCTGTGGATCACGTTGCCATCTATTGCGCTATTGGTTCGTGAAATTTATGTGTCGGCGTTACGTGAATGGATGGGTTCGAATGGTGTAAGGGATGCGGTTAAAGTGTCTTTTATTGGTAAAGCAAAAACCACTGCGCAAATGTTAGCCTTAATTGGCTTGTTGTCGGGATTAGAAACCTTTATGGGCATAACTATTTATTGGGTTTCTTTAGGTTATATTCTTTTATATTTCTCAGCAGTGCTGTCAATTTGGTCAATGTTTGTTTATACAAAAGCGGCCTGGCCACACCTTCGAAGTGGCGCAGTAAAGTGAAATTGATCGTACATTAATCAAAGTGAATAAAAAAATAGCAAACGATCATAAAAAACCGCATTTATCTCAATTTAAACGCTTTTTTGTGTTGACAGTTTTGAATGGGTAGGTAGAATGCACCCCACATTTCGAGAGGACATCAACCAAACGAAATGGTCGATTAAGACATGCGGGAATAGCTCAGTTGGTAGAGCACGACCTTGCCAAGGTCGGGGTCGCGAGTTCGAATCTCGTTTCCCGCTCCAATCTCTTAGAGATGAGTTTTAATCACGCGCCAGACGCATCTGGCGGAATGGCAGAATGGCTATGCAGCGGATTGCAAATCCGTCTATCTCGGTTCGACTCCGGGTTCCGCCTCCAAACGCTGCAACGCAGCATCAGGTTCTACGCCTGACACCTTTGCTGAAAAGCAACCCGATGCCCGGGTGGTGAAATTGGTAGACACAAGGGATTTAAAATCCCTCGCTGGTAACAGCGTGCCGGTTCAAGTCCGGCCCCGGGCACCAATCAAAAAAATCTTTAAAAACAACGCCTTAAAACTTAAATAGTTAGCCAGTTAATTCTTTGTGACTAGACGTTCCTAACGATTTCCTAATGCTTTTTCATAACAGAAACACTTTTAAATACTAACTAACGGCATAGTCTTTGTGGACAAAACCTCCATCACCTTTGATAAAGCAAGGTTGAATCCAGATTGACTTATCCTTCAACCTCCTAATGTGTCCTCTACGCAAATGCGCTCTTGGGCTTTGTCTGCTTCCATTCCGTTCGCTTTTGAGCATGGCTTTTTCCTCTGTACTTACGTGCAAAGTTTTATATGTAAACAAAGGACACCGACCTTTTTTTACTCTTTTTTTGTTCATTGAATGCAAAGGCGAGTGATCAACGTAGTGAATGTTAGAGCAGTTAATTATGTGCAAGCACATCACAAAACCATCTACTTCTAGACAATCTTCCTCTATATGCGAATCTCTATCATCACCCCAAATATCAGCATCAAAAATCCTCTTAACACCCTGCTGGGATTGTTCGTACATAATTGTAAGTCCCGAATAAACTAAGCGCCCATTTAGATCTCTAAAAAGTTTCGCCGTTAACAAGTCGCCATCCTTTTGCAGAAGGCAACCGTACGTCATTCCTTCGTATTTTGTCTCCAAGTAAGTCTTAGCGAATGGTAAGTTAGGGATACTTTGAATATCTCTGTCGCTTGATCGCACATTCTCCAAATCCCCTATGTCAAAAGGTATGGAATTTGATAAATCCTCCCTTATACTAATTAACTCTTTTAAGAAGTGTTTTTTACTAGATTGCAAATCGTAGTCTTCACGAGCAGCTTCAAAAGCGCCTCCATTGTTTATGTTAGCTATAGCTTCATCCAAATTATCAATTATTCTATGTATACTTGTTGGCACTTTATTTTCTTCCTTTTATGAACGATCTAGGCTAGGAACAACTTTCACTTTCCTATCGTAAGTATTAACTTGGCGCTCAGTTTTGTGGCCAGAGAAGATCTGTTTCTCTTTCGTGCTGCCCTCATAATCACTGATAGACTTCGCTTTCAAATCATGGAACGTGAAATCTAAAGCCATGTTGGTTTTTGCTCTAGCTGCTTCACGCGCATCCATCCAGCCTTGATCGAAACCTCGGCCTGTGTAGCACTTTCCGTTAGCCTGGCAGATAACCCAGCGGCTAATGATATTTCCCGTTCTCAGCGCTTTTGCTAACTCAATAGCTTTTCTAAGGCGTGGGGTCCATTCCTTAATTTGTTTTACGTTCGTTTTGCCTTGCTGAATGAAAATACCTTCATCACGTATCTGATCCCACGTCATTGAGAGAACATCACCTTTACGTGCCGCGCACAAATAACTAATTTCCATTGCTGCTTGCACATGGGGTGGGGCGTTTTCAAATACTGCTTTATACTCCCAGTCTTCAACGTATCTATCTCTGGCAGTTTCTTTAAACTGTTTAACGCCTTTACATGGGTTCTGTTTTACTAGGCCGCGTTCGTAAGCCCAGCGGTAGCAACGGGAAAGAAAAGCCTTTTCACGGTTGGCTTGTGTTTTAGACTTCGCTCCACGCTTATCCATATATGCGCGAACGTGGCGAGGTTCTAAGTTGTCTGGGTGAACTTTACCAAATACCGATAAAACCTTACGGCTATATTTGCGGTAGTCAGCTTGCGTAGTTTTCGACAAATCAGAGAAATCAGCGCTTTCAAAAAAGTCGCTTACCAAACCCGAAAGGTTCTCTTTAGCCTCAAGCGCTTGAACTGCATCTTCGTGGGCTTTTAATACTTCCCAGTTCTTTGCATCAAGTTTGCAAAGCCTAATAGCACCACCCCCTTTAGGGTGATACTCATAAGCTGATTTACCTCTGTAAACACGCGGCGGCATCCATGCGTCTTTACGGCTTTTCCTTTTGGTCATGACGCTGCTTTCCAGTTAATTAGCGAATCTGTACCAGACTGTTTATCAACCATAGGGTTGTGAACGTGGTGCCAGCACACTTTGATTTTTCCATCTGTGCGTTCAACAAAGTATATTCGATTCTTTGTTAAAATCTCTTTTTGCTTACTTACTTGTTTAGCGCCAGTCAGCTCTTCAATTTCTTGATCGGAAAGGAAGTCATTCATCAGCTACACCTCTCTGAAACTCAATGTGTGATGCTTCTATTTTGCGCTTTGCCAGAGTTTCCACTCCTAGAATCGCACTTTTTACACCCAAGTGAACCAGTGTTTTACCGCCACCAAGGTGTTCAATTCTGGTTTTGCGAACATGATACTTACTAGTCAGCCACTTATGGTTAGGTTTGTTCACGCTGCTTGCCCCTTTAATACATTTTCAAGATAGACGATGCGCTCAATGTCTTCGCGGCTTCGTTCGTGAATTTGGGCGTTGCAGTAAGCATCATTACCGATGAGGTTTGATTGAGTACCGTCTTCCATAATCCAGCGGTAGAAGCCATCTGAAATATAAATACCAGTCCAGCCTTCAGGCGCATTCGCTAATAATTCTTGGTTAGTCATCGGATTGCCCCGCGCAAAGCTTGCGTAATAATGCATATTTGTTTGATTCATGCAGTGCATCTATGCGCATCTTTGAAATTTGATTTTGAAGCTTGGTTACTTTAAACATGCAAATAAAGTAACCAATCACCATGCCAAAACCAAAACCAAGCCATAGCCCTTCCATCCATTCCATTACTTTCCACCTCTACGCTTTAACTTACGCTTACGCTGCTTTACCTGGTAGCCATTAACCGGTTGGCGAAGGCCTCTCGTGTCTAAGGGCTTATACTTCTTTCTCAAAGGTTGAAACTTAGGTTTGTCTTCAACCATAACTTCATGGCCAAACCCAGCAACTATTGCCGCAACTGCAGCGGTCATAGAACCGCCGCCTAGAATTGAAATACGCTTACCCATGAACTTGCTCCGTGCGTAGTTGTTCACAATCTGCGTAAGCTGAAAGCAAGACATTCAAATCACCTCTGGTTCGATTGAAATGTGTAACACCCTGTCTAAACTTTATGACGCATTGTTCTAGAGTTGCTGCTCGCTCATTAGCCTTTGCTAGCTTTGCACGCAATAGGTAGTTTTCTTTTGTCGCATCCTCTGCTTTACCTTGTGCAGCTAGCCAACTCTCCTTTAGCTCTGTAATCTGATCGTTAGATAGCACCGCTGGCGCTTTAAGACTCAATAAAATATATGTTGCTTTACTCACGCCACTCTCCCCATTTGTGCTTCATCTTTAATCGACATAACCAGCTTTTGGGTAAAACCTCGCGTTCTGCTGATTTGCGCTGCTATCTGCATGGTTGTGTAATTATGCTCTACCATGCTTTGAACTTTACCCACTAGCTGTGCGGTGGCGTAGTGGGGCTTACCGTTAACGAATATCTGGCGCTTCATGCTGCTTGTTCCTCTCGATAAGCCTGTGACCAATTTATTTGTTTGAAGTGTTGCAGTAAGTGCTGATGGCACTCTGAAATTAAAGCTTCAACATCATCAACCTTTACGGTTTTCATGCACTCTCTTTCACTATCCCAGCCAGTAGGAATGCCTTTTGATAGCATGAAATCTCGTGCTGAAATGAAAGCTTGCTCAGCTTGCTTGGTGTTCAACATGAATGTGCAGTTATGATGAGTCCAAATAAGAACCTCATCGTCGATGAGCTTAATAATTCGCTTTCGTAGTTGCTGAGGGCCAATCTCATCAGTGATTTTTTTGCGCTCGATAATATGAATGCTTGAACTTTGCATATACCAATCTTCTCTACAAACACCAATACCGCCGCCGATATATCTATGAAGAACGCCAGAAGAAAGTTTCTTAAGCTGTGCAAGCCAGATTTTGTAAATTAGTGCATCGTGTGAAAGTTTCATGGTTTTTATCCTTAGCCCCCGAAGGGGCTCTTAAAGTGATTAAGCGGCTTTAGCTTGCTCTTGTTCGGTTAACTGAAATTCAGCATCAATCAACTTAATAAAGCCGAGTAGGGTTCTTACATACAGATAAACATCAGCATCGAAACGCGCTTCTGCTTGGTCTTTCGGAATGTCGTCATTTTCTTCTAGAACGCGATCAGATAGCTTGATGCGCTTAATTGAACCATCTTCACAAAGCACAGCGCTAAAAGCTTCGTAATACTCAAACGCTACTTTCTGAACCAGCTTGCCAGCGTCCAAATGGTTAATTACTTCATCAGTGTCAAGCGCTTGGTTTTTCACGCGAACGAGACCGCCCGTATCATCAGTAGCTTTTAACTCTGCTTCTTCTAACAGGTTGATAGTGTCAGGCGTGGTATCGGTAACCCAGTTCGTTAACTCTGATTGAATGCTACGGCGAGCAAATGGCACAACGGGAAGTGAACCAATAGCTTTACGCACCATTGCAAGCCAAGCTTCAGCTTGTGAGTCTGAGCCAGCGTGAACGATGACCAGATTGCTTTCAGGAATGATTGTGCCGTAGGTGCTTTTTCGGTCTGTGAAAGCTTGCGGTAAAAGCCTTGCCACAATCTCCTGCTTTAAATCAGACTTGGCTTTTTTGCCAACCGGTGCACCTGTTTCCATTTCAACGCGCTCAACTGCTTCTTCAAGCTTGGCGTTTACTACACTGCTTGGTAAAAGCTTTTCTTCTTTCTGAATGCGGATAGTGAACAGGCCTTGTGCAGCGTGTGCGAATAAACCACCGATACAGCGAGCAAAGCCCATCGTTGCCAAGTCTTGTGAACCGCAATGGCGAAATTCATGTTCACATAAAGCCTTTTCAAGCATTTCGCTAGTAAGTGTTAGCGGTTGGGTTAATGTATAAATCTTTGCGTTTTTAAAAATCATCATCGTTCCTTAACAAGCTAAGTGCATTGCGCGGTGCTGCATGAATAACCGGGCAAAAGGTATATCATCATCAAAATCAAAGTCAGGCTCTGCCATTGGTGGAGTGTTGCCGCCTTGATTCATCCCATTCTGGGGCGCACCCTGGTTGCCGCGTCCGTTATTTGATTGGTTTCCACTGTTGGTCCCGCGTGATCCGCTAGACTGTCTAGCATTATTCCCAGGCGTTCCGCTTCCGTTATTGCCCATTGACTGAAAGCCGTTCCCGTTCTGCGCACCCCCTTGACGCCCACCAAGCATTTGCATCTGATCAACAATGATTTCAGTGGTGTATTGGTCATTACCTTGCTGGTCTTGCCATTTACGGGTTTGAAGTTTGCCCTCTACGTAAATCTGAGAACCTTTCTTCAAATACTCGCCAGCGATTTCCGCTAAGCGTCGATACATTACTAAGCGGTGGAACTCAGTTCTCTCTTGCGGTTGCCCCTGTTGATCTTTCCAGTTCTCGCTGGTGGCTAGACTAAAATTAGCCACTGCGTTTCCGTTAGGCATATACCTTACTTCTGGGTCTTGGCAAATATGCCCTAATAAAATGACTTTGTTCACGCCTCTTGAGGCCATTATGCAGATCTCCTTTTTATTCCATTTGATAGGGCTAAGCGGCCTATCGTTGTATTGGTAACTTTAAAAAGCACAGCAATATCTTTGTATTGACAGCCTTTCTTTATTAAATAAAGTGCGCACTCTTTGTCTTTTTCCGTCATGACGGTTTGAGGCAATTTAAAACCTCTTGCTTGTCTTCCTTTTTTTACAGCGTCCTGCATATTTACCTTTCTAGTGCCTTGAAAAAGGTGTTCAGGATTGCAACAATTTCTAACATCACACCGATGACAAACATCTTTGCTGGAATCCAATTCACCATTAAACGCATTAAATGAAAGGCGATGCATATACCAACTAGACCCCAAAAAAGAAGCCCTAACGTATCCGTTGGGTCTAGGTTTGTTGCTTGGAATCCAGCATCCGTTCTCATCAACCTTTATCTTTTTCTCTATGTAAGATTTCGCCACCTCATTAATGCTTGCCATTATTAAGCCTTTACTGAGTTGTTCACGCCTGATGCGCGGGTAAGAGTCCATCCACCGGGCACTGCTTGCACCATTAGGTTGAACCAAGGAAATTTGTTTGCTGAGTTGCAAAAAGATTGTGCGTGTTTACGCTTCTTGAATACGATCATGCTGCTACTCCTGCTTTAGTCCTAATAACCTCAGCGCGAACAGGAACGCCAGCGTCGGCTGCTGCGTCAAAGAATGGTGTAACAGCATTGCGTTGAATATGCAGAGTCTCTACGTGCTGCATGCCGTTCATTAGGATTGCGTCCTGTGATGGCTTACCATCAACAGTTTCAATTTTGGTAAATCGTGGGCCACCCTCTACACCTGAATCATTCCAAATCAGGTAGAACATGCCTGGTTGATTTGTTGCCGGTCTTATTTCCATGGGTTATTATCCTCATGCTGTTGGCTGCTATGTCCGTCCAAAACTCAGTAGCTAGTGGTTTGTGCCCCTTAGGGGGCGCTAGTTACTTCCAATCAATCCCATTCACCGACTTCACAACACAAAAGCATGCGTAGCAGTAGCCAATGAAAAGGGTGGTTAACGTTGCAAATATCACTTTTCTGTTCCTGGCATTGTTAAGACACGCACAAAGAACGCGAAAATAAACATGAATGCGAACAGAAATAGAGCGGTTATGAAGGTAATCATGCTGCCAAGTCCTTTTCGTAAGGTAAGAAATCCGAAAGTTCGAACCCGTCAGGCGCACAGTTAAAAGTGGTAAGCGCTTTGTTTACAGCGCTCTTAACTTCAGAGGGCAGGGTTACAGGAATATCTGAATGTTCATCTAAGCGCACTGTGACAGCCTGTGGCTTAGTTTCACCAGTAGACGCTGACCAAGTGAATGACTTCCCATACATCACTTTGGTAACGATTTTTGAGACTATTTGAGACTTCTGAAAGCTCATCAAGTCGTTGAATGTTGAGGACATGGTTTTTATCTCCTTACATATACCAAGGTTTTTGCATTTGCTTTTGTTAATACTTTGGTTTAATTTCAAGCGTTGGCCTTTTGGCCGATACAACCATGACAACCAAAATGTATAACAAGTAAATACAAGTGTATTGTGTAATTTAATACAAATAGACTTGTTGTCAAGTTATTTGTTGGTATACTTGAGTATGTAAGAAGAGCTAATTAACTTTCATGTTGTTTGATACAAGTATTAGGGTTATATTTGTACTGTACGTATTTACAGTCATTCCCAAAACTAAGGATTAAACATGAAGAAATTGAAGTTGAAGCTAGCTCTGCTTATGGCGGCTTGTCTTTGTATGGTTGGCTTCGCTAGCGCGGAAGATAAAAAAGACAAGGAAGACGAAATCAAACTGGTGTGTGCTATTTACCCTCCATACTGTGGCGTAACAACTCAGGGAGGTAACGGCGGCGGTACTAGACCACCTCCACCGCCACCACCAGTAGAGCAATAACATGGAAATGAAATGCATGAAATAAGCGATATAAGCATTGTTAAAGGCTTTATAGAAATGTATTCGCTGGCGCTCACCGCGCTGGCGTTTATTGTTTACACCTTAATGACTAAGCGGGTTACTTCATTTAACCTGGTATTAATAGCTACAATTCTCCTCCACATAATTCACTCATACATAACCAGAAGCTTGATTCCTTTATTTGGAATTGAGGAATATGCAAATGTCGTAGGTTATTTATGGTATCTATCCTTCGGCATTACTGATGTGCTTCTTATCTTCGTGTGCGTTCGGCTTGTTGAGCGTTACGAACTGGCAAAAGATAGGGCAAGCTACTTAATATTGCTGACCTATGGGTTTATGGCCTCGTTGCAGTTTATTGACTTGTCTCTCACGAGGTTGGGGTATAACTGGTTTGCTGAGTTCTATTCAAATGGGATTGTGTTCAGCAACATACTAGTTACAGTAATTCCTTGTGTGATGGCTATCAGAGTTGTTTTGGTTCGGCTTGGTGCAGTAATAATACCTGTTAGGGAGGGGTGATAATGTTTAGTATTATCTTTGAAGTTTCTACGACTGTTTTTGCAGTGATTGTCTTTGGTTGGGCTATTATTCAGCACTGTAAATCGCCTAAAATCCGTCTTCCTCAATTAAGCGAGGAAAGTAACGTTGTCTCTATACATACAGGCAAGCAATCAAGGCTAGAAAAGAACCTGCAAGAGTTTATCGACGCTGAGAACGCGCTAGCGTGTAATGAGCACGAGAAGTATATGGCGCTGCGGATGCAGGCACTAGAAAACGCTAAGAGAAATCTTAGCTATAGGAATGTGGCAGTGAGGAGGGTGAGCTGAGCTTTAAGCTCACGCCTTCTTCTTTAAAGACTGAGCTGCGAGAGAAGCCGTTACATAATCACCTGTAACCTTACCTCGCATCGAAATTTTAAATGCGCTCTTCAGTAGTTCGAAATCCACACCGCTAACATCATCCCCGCGCTGCAAGCTTAATGCTTTGAAGCTGGTAATTGCTTGATCGAAAGCTTCTTCACTTACCCTTATGTAATACTCTTCACCCTTATCACCAGATTTAGGCTGCGCGTTTTTCTCACCTTTCATTATCCATTCATAGGGAACGTTTAGCGCTTCACTTATAGGCAAGTAATAACGGCTTTGAGGGCTCTTGGTTTCTATGTTCGTTATTGTTTGCTGAGTGGTTCCGATCATATCGGCCAAATCTTTCTGAGAAAGATTCTTCTCCCTTCGGAGTTCAGCAACTCTTCTTCCTGGCGTTGACAAAATAAACAATCTCATTGTTGTTGTGTTCCCTATGAATTTAACAAATACATTTGTAGTTTAGCAAACAAGCTTGCTTGTTGTCCAAAAAACAACTAAAGTATGTAAAAACAAGTAAGCACAACTACGGAATTTGTTAATGAGCGCGCTAAAAAAAGCAATAGAAATAGTATCTGGCGGTAATCAGACACACTTTGCAGCAAAGGTAAGTGCAGAGGTTGAGAAGGTAAACCAGTCAGCGTTGCTTAAAAAGCCAATCCCAAAACTTAGCCAACAGCTGGTTCACTACTATCTGAAAAATGATGTTGAGTGTGCCGCTCACTTTGTGCCGATTATTTCTAATTTAACCAAGGGTGAGGTATCGCCTCATGAGCTTCGCCCAGACATCTACCAAGTACAGGAGCGAGCAGCATGAGCAAAGTAATCACATTCCCAAGCCGTAAAGCAGCACCTAAGCCTGATCACGAACCTATGAGAAGGGCAGCATAATGAGCTCGCCTTTCTGCTGGTGGTGTAAGCGTAACTGGACTGAGTTTAAGCATAAGTTTGCCACTGATGTTCAGTTTCGTATAGCGGCTATCGTCGTTCCAGCGCTGTTAGGCCTAATGGCTTACCTAGCAAGCAACAGTTATTTACTTCACAAATTCCTGTGAGTTTTTGGCTACGCAGTTTGTAGCCGTTTTTTAATTTTATAGCGTCAGCTGCAGCGCTTTAAACGTCCTGATTGTACCGCTTGAACCTCAGTCCAATAAGGTGAGGACAATCAGACAAACGATGCATGCAAGCCAAACGGGGTTCGGTCTTACCCCTGACATGGGCCAGTGACCTGATACTGGTGGCGAGAAAAGGGTGACACTTGGAGAGACAAGGCGTTTTGAGAAGGTTTGTTGGTTATCAGCAATGCCTCTTCACATTTACTGAGTGTGATGGTTAATCAATAAGCTTTCTCAAAGCGTTATGCGGATTGCACAAATGCAGTCGGCGCTTTAACTGGGTGACGCAGTATATCGGTCTGATGCTTACGGAATAACGAGGTAGCGCCGTAAGTGTCGATCCTACCTAGTCGGTAAGGCGTGAAGCGCATTAGCACGCTAACCCCGACCAAGCAGGCTGGGAGGTCTGTTACCAATAACACTCACAAATCAAAATGTGATTGTTACAGGCAATAAAAAACCCCGCATGCCGACGAAAGCAATTAGCGGGGTTTGAACAACTAAGTTCGAGGTAATTATGAGTGAATTAACCAAATTTAACAACCTCAATTACACCATTGCCGCCCATGGTGGCCAAGTGTTCTTGCGAACCAATCAGGTGGGTAAGGTATTACGTCTTACAGCTGCTGATTGTGAACGCCTCATAGCTGAGCTGGATGCAACTATAAACATCTTGGCAGCGGAGGCGAAAGCTAATGGGTAACCAAGCCAATGTCTATCAATTACATGAGGGGCAGCGAGTAATGCCCAGCAAGAACGGCTATGTAAGCCTCTGGCGTGATATTAAGAAACAGCCTTTCTACACCGATTTAATAGCTCGAGGCATGTTCTTGGATATGCTATTAGATGCTCAGCACAAGAGTCGTAAGATTGAAGTTGACGGCGTTCCTGTGTTCCTTCACCCGGGTCAATTGTTCACAAAGCGCCAGCATTTTGTTGAGCAAGGTATTAATGACTCAAAGGTTAAGCGCGTTCTTGCCAGCTTTGAACAACTTGGCATTATTAGCCGTGAAACTATAAAGCGCGGTCAGCGTAGCGTTGGTCAAAGAGTTACATTCCTTAACTGGAAAAAATGGCAAAAATTCGACCAATCAAGTGACCAATCAAGTGACCAACCACACACCGCAGAAATAAAGGGCTTGAATGGTGGTAGCGACCAATCGTGTGACCAATCAAGTGACCAAGAAAACAATAATGATCTTAACAATAATAAAGATTATGCAGGGTCTGCGACCCCGCCTGTGCACTCTGAACTTCGTAAAAACGCATTCAACTACTTCTGGAAGAAATGGGCAGACTGCAAAGACCTTGTAGGTCTTAAAAACAAAGCTCCGAAGGAGAAGACTTACACCAACAACTTTGCAAAGCTTTTCACTGACAGCTACATCAACCGCATAGGTGTTGAAGCATTCAAAGCCGAAGTTAACCAGATGTGCGCCTTTGCACTAGAAGCGCACCAAGACATTGCCAGCAAGCAAGGCACTAACCAAACATCTGATTACTTCAATCACGAAAAAATGTGGCCTGCTAAATTCCTTTCAAACAAGCAGTGGAGGGAACAAGCATGAGTAATTCTGAAACACTTCGCATCCCGCCGCACAGTCCGACAGCTGAGCAAGGCGTACTAGGTGCAATCCTAAGCAATAACGAGTTGTTTGATGCCGTAGCGCCAATTTTAAACGATGGGGATTTCTACAGCCGTGCGCATGGCCTAATTTACCGTGCTATCACTGAAATGATTGGTTCTGGCCGCGCAGTAGACTTGATCACTTTGCCTGATTTCCTGATGCACAAACAGTGGTTAGAAGACGTTGGTGGTGACACTTACGTTTACGAACTGGTGCGCAATGTTCCTTCAACAGCGAACCTAATGACCTATGCCAATACAGTTCGCAACCGTTCACTACAACGCCAGGCGATTGCTGCAACACATGACATTCAAGAGCAGTGCTACAACTCAGACGGGTCTGATGTAATCGAGATACTTGGCAACGCTGAAAAGCGTTTGGGTGATGTATCCGAAAAGCTTTGCACCAATGAATCAGATTACTCGATTGAAGCTGCTATTGGTTCAGCCATTGATGAGTTAGAAGCGCGCATTAATTCAGGCAGCGAAATAGCTGGAATATCTACGGGCCTTAAAGATCTAGATAAGAAGATAAACGGTTTAGAACCAGCTGACATGATTGTTTTAGCGGCACGGCCATCGATGGGTAAAACCACACTAGCAATGAACATGGTAGCCAGTGAAGCAGTAAACGGCGGCAAGCCAATTGTGTTCAGCATGGAAATGCCACGCCAACAGCTTATCTACAAGCTTCTATCTTCCATTGGGCAAGTGCCTATTTCGTCAATTCAGCGCCCTGGCGATCAAGAGGCGGGTATGACTGATGAACACTGGGCGAGAGTTTCTAATGTAATGGCGCAGCTGAAGGAAACGCACCTATCAGTAATTGATGATGCTTACATGACTATACCGCGCATGCGCTTAGAGTTGCGCCGGTACCAAAAAAAGCATGGGAAGCCCACGTTGATAATGGCTGATTACCTTCAACTTATTCGCGGCCATAGCAAAACAGACAACCGAGTTAACGAAATCAGTGAAATTAGCCGCGGCATTAAAGCGTTGGCTAAAGAGTTCGATTGCCCGTTCCTTGTGTTGAGCCAGCTTTCTCGCTCACTAGAAACCCGCAATAACAAGCGCCCAATTAACTCAGACCTACGCGAGTCTGGGCAGATAGAGCAAGACGCAGACAAGATAATTTTTATCTATCGCGATGAGGTTTACAACGAGAACAGCCAAGACAAAGGCCTAGCCGAAATCATCATAGGCAAATGCCGAATGGGTGAAATTGGGATGGTAGGTTCTGTTTTCCGTGGTGAGTACAGTGAGTTCAAACCACTCGCTAACCGTCAGATTGTGGGTGATGCACCCAAAGCTAAAAAGTTTTCAGATAAGTTCGAGGGGTAAGGGATTATGTCAAACGATTTATGGGCAACACCACCAGAGGTGTTTGAAGCGTTAGATAAAGAGTTTTGCTTCGGGTTCGATGTATGCGCTGAAGAAGAAACTGCTAAGTGTAGAAGATTTTGGACTGTTGAGTCCGATGCATTAAGTAAGGACTGGGCATTAGATACCATGGAATCCTTTCAAGGCGAACGTTTTCCTAGTGGAACTCTTTTTTGCAACCCGCCATATTCCAAGATCACTCCTTGGGTAGAAAAGGCGATTGAAGCACAGTTAAACGGACGAATGACAGTAATGCTTGTTATGTGCGACCCATCAGTTAAGTGGTTCAGCCTTGCACAGCAATATGCCAGTGAAACCCGTTTTATCACCGATGGCCGCTTAGCATTCCTAAAGAACGGCGTACCACAGAAGGGTAATAACAAAGGCTCAGTGATATTCGTATTTGACCCACACCGCATAAGCGCCGGGCACGTATCGTTTGTTACGCGTGAAGCGTTAATGACTAAAGGGCAGATTAATAAGTTAGAGGTGGCAGCATGAAGCCATTTTTCTCTTATTACGGTGCAAAGTACCAAGTGGCTAAACACTTGGGAGCCCCTCGAAGCGAAACAGTAATTGAGCCTTTCGCAGGCTCTGCCTGTTACTCGACCCGCTGGAACGTCAAAAAAGCAAAACTTTATGATGTTTCTGAAAACATATGCTTGCTTTGGGATTTTCTCATTAACTCGAGCTGCAAGGATATCATGGCTATTCCATCAACCTTTAAGAGTGAGGATGAAATAGAGGCGCTTGAAATAGGTCAGCAGCTGCTTTGCAAGTTTTGGGTTGCGAAAGGGCGCAGTGAACCAACAAGTAAAATATCCCCATGGTACTTCAAATATAACGAGTCAAAAGATTGTCGCGTTTGGGGTGATGCAGTTAAGGCCAGAGTCTGCGAACAAAAGCCTTTAATTTCTCAGTGGGAAATTCAGCAATCTTCATATGAAAACATACCTAACTATAACGCTCATTGGCACATAGACCCGCCATATAACAATAAGGCTGGTTCCAGATACCCGTTTAGTGAAATTAACTATGAGCATCTAGCAAACTGGTGCAGAAGCAGAAACGGGCAAGTTGATGTTTGTGAAAATTCTGGTGCCTCTTGGCTTCCGTTTGAAGACCTTTGCGAAGTTGTCAGTTCTCGTGGTCGTAGAACTGGCTATAAGTCAAAAGAGGCAGTGTGGAGAAAATTAGAACAAGAAATAGAAATAGGTGACGCAGCATGAACCAACATCAACTAGAAAACCGCTCACTACGCATTAAGCGTGAAACAAAAAGCCCAACTTTGCAAAAACGTGCTAAGTCTCGCCGTATCAATGAAGAGTATCGCGATGCCAGTGCCATAGCGTTAAGTGATCAAGAGCACTTTAATGCGTTATGTAAGGAGCTTGAAGCGTGAGCTGGCAAAGCGTAACAGTTGCAAACCTTCAGCAACTTGAATCAGTGAACCAAGCAGCATGTGAATGGTTTCGCGAAGGTAAAATGGTTGATGTGAAGGTGCGTGAAAGCGCCCCTTCACGCCTAGATGCTATGAAAGCATTGCAGCACCATTGGTACAACGAACTAAGCGCCCAGACAGGCAAAAGCGCAAAGTATATGAACGCTTATTGCAAGTTGGTGTTTGGCGTTCCCATTGCACGTGAGAATGAAGAATTCAAAACCATTTATGACCAGGTGATAAAACACTTACCACAAAGTAAGAAAATTTACCTTATGGGCCCACCTGTATCTATCACAGTAACCGGCAACTTCAACACGCAGCAAATGCACCGTTATTTGAACGCTATCAAAGGTTGGGCAGACCGCAAGCGTTACAGGTTAACCACTAATCACGATCTTTATTTAAAGGCTATGGGGGCTTAAAGCTTTGAATGCATATTCTCAACTAAATTCTTCATTCAGCGGCGTAGATTACGAAAATGGAGCCATCCGTTTTAAGCGCGCAATAGCCGAAATGAATAAAAAAATTACTGAAGCGAGATTTATAAGTAAGGCAATGGAGGGCTGCTACCCAGCTGCTTTGAGTCCATTAACTATTCTGCAGGCGCGTGCTGCTGGGCAAGAAGCATTCTTTAAATACTGCGGCGTTAAAGTAACTGTTAAGGATTGGGTGAAACCTTGAAATCAATTTCAACCCAGGTTAACGACACATCAATTAAGACTCACGCTAAAGATAATGAGATAGGGGAACTGCGCGATATCAGAAACCCTATTTCACTGCGTTTTCACAAGAGCAGAGAAAAGGCAACGTGGTGCTATCTTCATTCGGTGAAAGGGGTTAGCACTAGAACCCGTATTGGTTACTGGCCCATGCTGAAAACCAAGGAAGCGCTAGCTTTAATACCTTCGGTTGTAGAACAGCTTCATAAGGGTGAGGAAGTACAGAGCAGTAATTTTAAAACCGTTGGTGATTTGCTTACCTGGTATGCAGCAAGAACAGAGAAAGAGGCATTAAAAAGCAAAAGCCGCCGTAAGAGCGTGTTGAGCGCAATAAACAGGCATCTTTTCCCAATGCTAGAGAACGTAAACATTACTGTACTTCGCAAAGTGGTTATCGATGAACAGTTAATACTTCCACTTCAAAACCAAAGCTTGAAGCCCTCCACTATTCGCCAGCACTTTGCCGTTCTCAAACGAGCGTTCGCCAGCGCAAAAGAACTAGAACTTATATCGGTTAACCCAATGGCGGGTATGAAGTTTCGTGATCACGTTCAGCGAAGAATAGAGCCCAAGCAAGGTAAGTTACTCGTTGAAGATGCAAAGGGCGTAGTAGAGCAGTTATCGACACAGACAGAAAGCACTAAGGTAATGCTGTTATTCATGCTGATGTTCGCTACTCGCATTGGTGAGACTCGTCAACTTAAATGGCGTTATATCGATTTACATAGCGGAGTAATAACCCTGCCTGAGTCGGTAACCAAAACAGCAGCGGTTCACACGTTGCCTATTACTAAGCATGCCCACCAAATACTGACAGATTATAAGCAGCGTTGTAAGGGTGAATACCTGTTCGGTGGTAAATCACCAATAAGCGCCAGTGCCGCAGACCAATTAGTAAGAACCTCATCAAAGCGCAAGTGGTCAGCCCATGACCTAAGAAAGCTTGCTCGTAGTGTGTGGGCAACCATTGGCATCGATTACTGGGTAGCAGAGCGTTTGCTTAACCATAAGCAAAAGGGCTTGGATTTGGTTTACATCAAAGCTGATTCGATAACGGTGAAACGTGAAGCATTAAGCCAATATCACGAATGGCTTTTTGACGATTCAAAGACCAGCCAAAAGTCAGGCGTGGAAAATTCACAGAATCACGAATTAACTAATAATTACAATAATGTAGCTTAATTCGAGGGTGTTCCAATATGGAATACATAAAACAGTAAAAAGGCGAGATAGATGATTGAACTTGAACTGCCATACCCACCAACAATTAACCATTATTACGGGGTTAAAGCGAAAGGTGGGAAGTACATTAAAGATAAGGGTAGGACGTTTAGATTGTCTGTCTTGTTTATTGTTCGTAAAGCGAGTGCCGGTACCAATATAAGCAGCCCTATCGAATTAGAGATAGATGCTTACCCACCGGATAACAGAAAGCGTGACCTAGATAACATTAATAAGGCTTTGCTTGATGCGTTAGAGAACGCCAGCGTATTCAAAGACGATAGCCAGATAGTAAAACTAACCAGCACCAAACATGCGCCTGTCAAGGGTGGCAAAGTGATAGTAAGAGTGCTTAACCCAGAAAAGATAGCGGCATAAGCCGTGCGCTAAGGTGAAATAATATGAAAATTGATGGTATAGAATACGCATGTGGTAAGTGTGGAAGTCTAAAGCTTAAGAAGCGCGGTTCTTCACCGCATAATAAGCTAGTCAGGCAATACCAGTGTGGTGATTGTGGCAAGTACAGCACTAGCAACACAATACAAAAACTGGCTGATGCGGAGATCATTGAACAGAACATCATTCTAGCCAAGCAAAAGCAAAAAGCGCAGGATATGAACCGCATTGAGCGAAAATCATTTCGTGAAAACGCTAGGATAGAAAACGCCGTAGTAGAATTAAATGCAGCCTTTCTCAATATTCTTAAAAACCACAACCTGTCTCGAATGACAGTAAGGCACGAGAAAGACAGCACATGCGCAGTTATTGTTCATCTAACAGATTTGCACTTCAATGAATTGGTTAACCTGGTGCATAACAAGTATGACTTCAGCATCGCATCAAGACGCATTTGGTTATTAGTGCAAAGGGCTAAGCAGTACGCCAAGCTAGTGGGTGCGGCCAAGATTGTACTGGCACTAACCGGCGATTTGATGAACTCAGACCGCCGCCTTGATGAAAAGTTAGCAATGGCAACCAATCGAAGCAAAGCTACATTTCTTGCTGTAGATATTCTTCAACAAGCGATATTGGATTTAAATAGAGATTTTAACGTGGCTGTTGCGGGGATATGTGGCAACGAAGGTCGAGTTAACCAAGAGTTGGGTTTTCAAGATCTCGTAGCATCAGATAACTACGATTACACCATATACCACACCTTACGTAAGATATTTGAAAATGCTGATGGGGTAACCTTTGATAGGATGCAAAATCCACTCGAAGTAGTGATAGAAGTTTGCGGTCAAAACATATTGCTTGTTCACGGCCACTGCCTGAAACAAGGAAACCTATCACGTTCTATTGCAGAAAAGAAAGCGCAGTACAGTGCAAATTTCGGCATGGATATTCGCTATGTCATATTTGGACATATTCACGAAGCGTACATATCAGATCAATTCGCCAGAGGCTCAAGCCCTGTTGGTGATAACGCGTTCTCAGCCCAAGCTTTAAATCTAACGGGCAGAGCCAGCCAAAATTTCTACGTAATACACGAGAATGGCAATATCGATGGCATGAAAGTTGACTTACAGAATGTTGAAGGCGTAACAGGTTACAACTTTGATACCGCGCTAGAAGCTTACAACCCCAAATCGGCAGACAAAGCAAAACATACTGAAACAGTGTTTAAGGTGGTTATCTAATGAGCGCCTTAATTATATTCATAAGTCAATTCGCCGTAGTTTTCCTACTGGGCATCCAAAGCCAGATGGTTAGGGATGCAAACTGTGCCGGTGCAGCTGTAGGAAGCTTATTCATCGGTGCCAGCCAGTTCTTTGTATTTTCAATAATAGGCGGTTTAAGTGCTGGCGATATGTTCACAGTAGAAGGTATCGCTTTCATGCTATCAGGCCCAGCGGCCATAGTTGCATCAATCAAAACTCACCCATACATGGTGAAACACGTTTTTAAAGGGCGAAAGCAATGATCATAGGTTTAACAGGTAAAGCAAGAAGCGGTAAAGATACAGTTGCTGAGCATTTGGCAGTAGCACACGGATTTCACCACTATTGGTTTAGCAAGCCGATGAAGGACGCATGCCGCAGTATGTTCGGTTGGGATGATGCACATTTATATGGTGATTTGAAAGAAGTGGTAGACCCACGCTTTGGTGTTTCGCCCAGAGTAGCATTGCAAACACTAGGAACTGAGTGGGGGCGCAATACTATCAATTCAGATTTATGGATATTGCGAGCGCAAAAGGAAATGGAGCTGCATGATTGTATTGTGATTAGTGATTGCCGTTTTGATAATGAAGCCGAGGCAGTTTTAGCCGCTGGGGGCATTGTTATTGAAGTTTCCCGCGCAGATATTAATGAGGTTGCTGCTCACTCATCAGAGAACGGAATAAGTAGCAAGTTGGTTACCTTCCAAATAGATAATAACGGCACATTGCAAGACCTATATAAGTCAGTTGATAGCTTACTTATTCAAGCGCAGGCCGCGTGAAAAAGGTACAATAAAGCAAAGGGGGCGCTATGACTGATAACAGTGCAACAAAGGGCGGTAAGCTTGTTAAATTGGCTAGAACTATACGCGGTTATAGTCGTGCTGAACTGGCAGAACTAACAGGCTTTTCAGTGAAAACGCTTTATAACTGGGAATCTGGCAGGGCTCGCCCTAGTTATGATGATGTTGACCTGATTATTAAAACGTTACACCTTACTATCTCAGATTTGGAGGGTATGCCTCATGCAGCTTAAGACTATCAAGCAGGTTCGAAAAGACTTACGTGTATGGGGTTCGTTTTGGGCTAGCGCTGAAATGGGGCAGGGTTATGCGCGCCAATCAGTAACGGCTAGAATATGTGAGATAATGAGAACGCAAGTTCAAATATCTTCTGACTTACACCTTTTTAGCCATCAAGCTGATAATTTCTATGTGCCCCCGCATATTGACGAAATAGGAAAAGCAATAGATAGGTTGTCTCTTAGTTGTCAAACCGCTGTTAAGGATAAATACATTAAAAGAAAGGTTCGTGATGATTACTATATTCGCGAAGCTGAGAACACGTTAATAGCGTTTTTGTGATTTTTTGTGGCTTATAGTGGCTTATTGAGAAGTAAAGCGCCACATTTTACCCGTTATTAGCCAGATGTTACGTTTTATTGCACCCCCGAAAATGCCATAATATTTGTATTCTGGTAACAGTTACATACGAAGCCCCTTCATCACGTTGGGGCTTTTTTTATGGGTGAAATTTATGTTCCCATACGGCAAAACTTCACAAGCGCGTCTTGATACGTGCCATGTTGATACTCAAACGATATTCAACGAAGTGAAGAAGTATATTAATGCGTCTATCTTTTGCGGCCATCGCGGTAAAGAAGATCAGAACAAGGCATTTGCCGCTGGACTCAGCCAATTGAAGTGGCCGAACTCAAAACACAATTCATACCCTTCCATGGCAATTGATGCTGGCCCTTACTTTATAGAGTTAAGTAATACAGACTGGAAAGACGAACTGGCTTTTGCTGTATTCGCTGGTCATGTCATGTGTATTGCTCGCCAGCTATACGCCGAAAAGAAAATAACTCATTTGTTACGATGGGGTGGTGATTGGGATATGGACGGTAGAAGCCGTGATGAACGTTTCCGAGACCTGCCACACTTTGAATTGTATAAGCCATAGGTTTCGATATGAAACTAGATTTCAAACCTATGGAAGAAACGCCAACGCTACAGGGTAACGAACACTTTCCAGAGTGCTTACTTTACAGCGCTTGTGATGGCTATCACTTATCTTATGCCTTCTTTTGTCCGGTAAGCGGCGAGTTTCAGCACTTTGCCGACTTCACAGAAAGAAAAATAGAAAATCCGAATGACTACAAGGCGTGGGCACTGTTAATCGGCGAGCCAGAGGTGACAAAGTGAATTGGTCAGACGTAGGAAGCTTTCTAAAGCAAAATCAAAAAGGCGTAGCCGGTTTAGTTGGTTCGCTATTAACGGGCAATGTAGTGGGCGCTGTCAGTGCTGGCGCTTCAATGGTTGCACAGGCAACGGGAACGACAGACCCCGACCAAGCGTTAGCGGAATTGAAGAAAAACCATGATGCCATGCTTAGGCTTGAAGAAATCGCCGCAGCACGCGAAGCGGAAGTAAACAGGCACCTAGAATCAGTCATGGCGCTAGAACTTCAAGATAAACAGCGTAGCCATTCAGAGACACAGCAAACTATTCGCAATGGCGATAATGCAGAAGGCGCGGTTAAATACGTAAGGCCCGCACACGCTACATTGTCATTGATTGCTGGTATAGCTTACGTGTTTGTCACTGACTCACCAGAGTTGGCGATAATAGGCGCGTTCCTTACTCTACCTACGACTTATGCAGGTTTACGAGAAGTCGGAAAGCGCAACGTATTGGCATTTAATAAGAAAAATTAAATTTTTGCCCTTTGCGAAATGGAACAACCTTTGAATAACCATGATGTTGAAACCGATAAAGGAAGCATCATCATGAACACTCACTACCAACACGAACACAACCAATTTATGGCAGATAAATCTTCAATCGCTACCTACATCGGCGGCGCTTTTTCAGCTTTTTGGGGGATAGTAACCTCACAAGAGTTTGGAATATTAATTGGTATGTTGGTAGGTATAGCCGGGCTATGCATGAACTATTATTACAAGCAGCGTGATGATAAGTACAAGCTGGCAGACGAAAGAAGAAAGCAAGAGCTCCACGATGTAACCTTGAGAGCGATGGCTAACAACGAGGATTAACTTAAATGGCCTACTCAGCCATCACCACTAAAGATGGATTAGTAGTAGAGTCAGAAGTGACCGGCTCAACCATCAGGGTATTTAGCCCACAGCGCAAAAAGCTTTTGTTTAACGTTAGTGTTGTTCACGCTGGCGATAGGCTAGCCAGACTATATAACGGCTCTGGCGTTTACAATTTCAAGGTTCGCGTAGGTATACGTGAATACTTAAGGCAGCAAGGTTTTAAGCGTTTCACTTTTGAACGTGGTAACCCAGAAGATGGGCTTCGTCCATTGGTCGGTTTGGTTAAGTAATGGCTGATGACATAGAGAAGTTTTTCAATAAAGCATTTAAGAAGATTGAAAAACAAGTGGAGTTTGCTTCCGTTCTCGCTGCTAACGCTATCGCTGCTGATGTAAAGACAGGTGTTGAACGCCAACTTAAAGCAGATATCGATAGGCCTACACCTTTCACGCAAAAAGCTTTCAAGATAACGAGAGCCAATAAGCGCACCAAGACCGCTACCGTTTCTATCAAGCCAGTGCAGGCTGGTTACTTGAAGTATCAGATAGAGGGCGGCACTCGCTCTGCTAAGTCATTGGTTATACCTCGTAAGAAAGCGGCCAATAAGTACGGCAACTTACCAAGGGGTAAGCTGAAGAAGCTTCAAGATCAGGGTAAGACATTTGTAGCTGATGGCTTAGTGCTACAGCAGATGAAGCGCAAGAACAAGCCGCTGGCTTACCTCACGAAGAAGAACGCTAAATATAAGAAGCGCTTCAAGTTCTTCGAACGTGGTGAGTCAACAGCTAAGAAAGTTGCACAGATGCACGTGAAAGCCGCAATTAAAAAGGCTTTGGCAACCGCAAGGTGATGATTGCCACGATTTCCGCTGATTTCTGCACCATCTTGGTGAAATTTTTTGGGTCCTTCTGAGTTGGCCCCACGAGGGTAATTTGCATCGCAGCTTTCGCATTGTGCGAGCATTTTCAAATCCATGTCAACGACAACACCCCATGAATAAAAGACACGTTAGCCAAAGTAGTTGTGCTGAGATATTCGGAGTACACCGAAACACTGTAGCGAACTGGATCAAACAGGGTTGCCCCTTCGTTCAGAAGGCTAACAAAAAGCAGGGTAAAGACTGGGTTCTTGATACCGCAGATGTTGCACAGTGGCGAGCAGATAAGGCTGTGCAAGATACAGTGGGTGATACCGAGGCTGCAACCGAGGACGAACTTAGGCGCCGTAAGCTTGCAGCTGATACACAACTTGCTGAATTGGAGGTTGGGAAAAAACGAGGCGAGCTAATACCGAAAGATGAAATTGACAAAACGCTTTCTGCATTAGCCATTGCTACCAGAACCAGATTGCTTTTGGTTCCAAGGCGTTGCGCTACCCAGTTGATAGGTAGGACCAACGAAGCTGAGATAAAAGAGATTATCGAAGCTGAGCAACTTGAAGCGCTAAGTGATGTTTCTCAATTAGTCATAGATGATGAATGATAGTTATGACTACCGCCCAATACTTAGGAATATTACTCGAAACTGCTTAGAGCATTTCAAACCACCAGAGCCGCTATTGCCATCACAATGGGCAGAGCAGCACTGTAGAATTCCAGCAGGCAACGCTTTGCCTGGTCCGGTTAGGTTTGCGAACGCACCTTACCAAGTAGAACCGCTTAATATGACAGCGGATCCAAACTGTCACCGCATTACTGCAATGTGGGGTGCACAGGTTGGTAAGACTCAAATGCAACTTATGGCGATAGGTTATTTTATCGCGCATGAGCCAAGCAGCATTATGTTGATGCAACCAAGCCAGTCAGACTTCAACACGTTTCTTAACGCGAAGTTCGATCCGATGGTTGACGGAACGCCAGCACTTTCTGAAAAAGTTGCAAAGCCTCGTTCCCGTGATGGTGTGAACAACCAGACAATGAAAAGCTATCCCGGCGGCTTTCTTATGGGTGCTTGGTCTGGTTCACCAAAAACAATGCGTGGCCGTTCAGCCCCTAAAATCATTTGTGATGAAACAGACGGTTATGAGCGAACCCAAGAGGGCCACCCCGTTTCGCTTATCTGGCAACGTGCTGCCACGTTTGGTGATCAACGCTTACTTTTTGAAACATCAACACCCACTATTAAAGGTGAGTCGCACATTGAATCCAGCTTTGAAGCTGGTGATAAACGCCGCTGGTTTGTTCCCTGTGGTGATTGCGGCCATAAACAATATCTTAAGTGGGGCCAAGTTAGCTGGCAAAAAGACGAGAACGGCGAGCATCAACCTGAAACCGCCGTTTACGTTTGTGAGGAATGCGGTTGTGCGTGGGATGATGGCGCGCGCTATCAAGCTATTCGCAATGGTGAGTGGATAGCTGAAAAGCCATTTCGCGGCCATGCCAGTTATCACTTGCCAGAGTTGGCAAGCGCATTTAGAAAGTTGAAAGACATTGTTATTTCTTTTGTTGAAAAGAAAGCAATGGGTGACTTACAAACCTTCACCAACGTTTCACTTGCTGAGACTTGGGAAACAGAAGGGGCAAAGCAAGACCCTGAAGCGCTTTATACGCGCCGTGAGCATTACGCCGCGCCTGTGCCTAATGGCGCGGTACTCGTTACCGCTGCAGTAGATACCCAAGATGACCGCTTAGAAATTCAGTATGAGGCATGGGGCGAAGGGCAAGAAAACTGGAAGATTGATTTCGAAATCCTACGCGGCGATTTAAATAAGCCTGATATCTGGCGGCGTTTAGATGCAGCGCTAGATAGGCGCTTCGAACACGAAAGCGGTGTGATGCTTGATATTGCTGGAACAGCAATAGATACAGGCGGTCACTTCACGCAGCAAGTTTATGACTACGTTAGACAACGTGGTTACGGCATATTTGCAATTAAAGGTTCTAGCACTAAAGACGCTCCTTTAGTTGGCAGGCCAAGCAAAAACAACTTAGGCCGAATCAACCTGTTCCAACTAGGAACGCACAAGCTAAAACAACAAGTAATGCAGCGCGCTGGAATTTTAGAGCCCGGCGCTGGTTACATTCATTTCCCCGTGAGCGATCAGTTCGATAAAGAATGGTTTCTTCAGTTCACTTCTGAAGAACTAGTAACGCGCTATGTAAAAGGGGTTAGAAAAGAAGAATGGCGCAAGACTCGCCCAAGAAACGAAGCTTTCGACTTAAGTGGTTATAACTTGGCGTGTCTTTACATACTCAACCCCGACTTTGAACAGTTGCGGCATGAGATAGAACGCCAGCAATACAAATCAGAAGAACCTAAATCAACGCCCACTTCAAATAGTGGCGGCGGTGGTTGGTTGAACACATCAGGTGGCAGTTGGTTATGACAGATTCACAAGTAATGCTCGATCTTTATCTGCAGGCTGAAAAAGATGTATTGGCAGGCAAGAACGTTACTTTCCGTGGTGAAACTGTTGGCATGGAAGATCTTGAATCAATCCGTAATGGCCGTAAAGAATGGGAACGAAAAGTTCGTGATGAAGCCAACGGTAACCGCCCTTACTCACTAGCGAGCTTTTCATGAATTTCCTTGATAAGACAATTCTTGCCTTTGCTCCGAGGTGGGGCGCTGAAAGGCTAAAGCACAAGGCTATTGCTCAGCAGTTTCTGAACTACGATGCAGCCCAGCCGGGCAGAACCCGAAAAATGAAAGTTGATAACCGTTCTGGTGATACGGCGGTTAGAGGTGCGGCAACATCAATACGCGGCCAAGCACGATACTTGGATGAAAACCACGATTTAGTTGTGGGCTTGCTCGATAAGTTAGAACAGAAAGTTGTAGGCCCAAAGGGTATATCTGTTGAGCCAATGCCTCTCACTGTAGCAGGCGAAAAAGCAGAAGATTTTGCCCAGCAAGTTTCACGCTTTATTGATGAACTATCGCTTGCGCCAGATACTACCGGCGAATATTCACGTGCTGAAATGGAACGCTTAGTTTGTCGTTCTTGGCTTCGTGATGGTGAGTGCTTTGGAAAGTTCGTAGAAGGTAATGTTGCCAATTTTAAGCACAACACTCGCATTCCATTAAGTGTTGAGTTACTAGAGTCTGACTTTTTGCCGATGGATGATCTCACTGGTGACCGAATTATTCAGGGCATCGAGCGTAACAACTGGGGCCAGCCCTTAGCATACCATTTTTATAAAGAGCATCCGGGCAGCGTATACGGGTTTAATACAAATACCATTGCGGTACCAGCTGCAAGGGTAATGCACTTAAAGCATACCAACCGTTTAAGACAAGGCCGTGGCGTTTCTATCCTGCACGCGGTTATCACCCGCCTTGAAGATTTGAAAGATTACGAAGAATCAGAACGCGTAGCAGCTCGCATATCTGCGGTGCTTGCGGCTTACATTAAACGTCCTGATGGCCCTGGTGCACATAAGCCAGAAAAAGATAGAACTTTCCAAATGGCACCGGGAATGGTGTTCGATGGCTTAATGCCGGGTGAGGAAGTTGGCACGGTTGAAAGTAATCGCCCAAGCACACTACTGCAACCGTTCCGTGATGCGATGTTGCGCGCTGTTGCCAGCGGTACCAGAAGCACCTTCTCTAGTATTTCTGGGCAATATGACGGTTCTTATTCAGCCCAGCGTCAAGAAATGGTTGAAGGTTACGCTGGTTATGAAGCACTTCAACAAATATTCATCGCTAAATGGTCTCGTCCGTTCTATCGCAAAGCCCTAGAAATAGGTATTGCTTCAGGAATGCTAGACGTTCCCGCCGATCTCGACATGAATACGCTATACAACGCTGTTTATATTGCGCCAGTAATGCCGTGGATTGACCCAGATAAAGAAACAAAAGCACACGAACGCCAAGTTAAGGCAGGCTTTAACACTGAAGCCAACGTGATCCGCTCTAAAGGGTTAAACCCGCAAGAAGTTAAGAAACAGCGAGCACAAGAAATTAAAGAAAACGAAGAACGTGATTTAGTGTTCAGTTCTGATGCTCGCCACGAAGTTCAGCAACCCACAGCACAACAAGGGGCAGATAATGCCGGAAACTAACCAAAATTGGTACGAGTTCAAAGCACTCGACAACGGTGCTACTGAAATCTACGTATACGATGAAATTGGCTTTTGGGGCATTACTGCGAAAGACTTCGCTCGTGACCTAAAAGAGTTAGACCCTAAAGGTGAAATTAATCTTCGTATTAATTCACCAGGCGGTTCTGTTACAGACGGAATTGCTATTTACAACCTTCTTAAAAACCACAAAGCGAAAGTGAATACTTTTGTTGATGGCCTAGCCGCATCAATGGCTTCAGTGATCGCAATGGCTGGTGACACAATTACCATGCCAGAAAACGCCCTAATGATGATTCACAACCCTTGGGGTGGTGCAATGGGTGATGCTGATGAACTTCGTAAAACGGCTGATGTTCTCGATAAAATGAAAACAGCTTTGGTTTCAGCATACGTTAACAAGACAGGTTTAGCCGATACTGAAATTGCCGCCCTGATGACCGCTGAAACTTGGATGACTGGCGCTGAAGCGCTAGAGAAAGGATTTGCCACACAGATTACTGATGAAGTTAACCTTCAGGCCTCTTTTGATACATCCAAATTAAACCAGTTCAAGAACAGTGTGAAAGAGAAGTTTTCACCTGTTAGTGAAACCAGTTCAACCGTAACGATTAACGTTGAGGTTGCTGGCTTAGATGAAGCTGAAAAGCGCATTAAAGACTTTCAATCAAACGTTAACCCATCGGCCAACGCCGAATCTAAACAAAAGGTAAATGCGATGTCTAAAGACGCACAGAACCCGGCTGCAAACGTGGTCGATGAAGAAGCAATTGCGAATTCTGCAGTTGCAAAATTTAAAGCACAAGAAGCCAAGCGCAAAGAGGGTATCAACTCGCTTTTCGCTAGCTGGAAATATTCACACCCTGAGTTACTTCAGAACTGTCTGGAAGATGAAGAGTGCACTAAAGAAATGGCTAGTGCTAAATTGCTTGAAGCACTTGGTAAAGATCAAGCGCCACAGAAAGGTGGTTTCAATGTTGCTGCTCACGCTGGCAACGGTAACATCACAAAAGACTCAATGGTTGCTGTCCTTAAGGCTCGCGCTGGCGTTAAAACCGCAGATGGCGAACTTACCAGCGATAACCCATACCGTTCTATGAGTCTGGTTGAAATGGCACGCGCATCTTTGACTGATGCAGGTGTTGGTACCGCTTCTTTAGGTGATCGCATGAGCCTAGTTGGTGCAGCATTTACGCATAGTTCAAGTGACTTTGGCACAGTGCTAGCCGATGTGGCACATAAAACAATGCTTAAAGGCTACTCTGAAGCACCAGAAACATTTGACCGCTGGACTCAGCGCGGTTCACTTTCTGACTTTAAGATCACAAGCCGAGTAGCGCTTAACGATATGAAGTCTCTTGAAAAAGTGCCAGAAGGTGCTGAATTCAAGTACGGTACCGTGGGTGAGCGTGGTGAAAAAATTGCACTTGCTACTTACGGCAAGCGTTTCTCTATTACCCGCCAAGCAATCATCAATGATGATTTAGGTGCGTTTACTCGTATCACTCAGTTGATGGGTGCAGCTGCACGCCGCACAGTAGGTGATTTGGTTTATGCAACACTAGTTGATAATCCAGCTATGTCTGATGGTAAAACTTTATTCCATGCTGATCACAACAACTATGTGACAGGTGCCACCTCATCACTTTCTGTAGATTCCTTAACTAAAGCTCGCACAGCGATGAGAACGCAGAAGTTGGCAGAAGGTAAGGCGTTGAATATCACGCCAAACTACTTAATTGTTCCAGCAGCCCTTGAAACTGATGCTGAAATGCTGATGAATGATACGGTTTACCCTGGCAAAAACAACAACCAGCGTAACCCGGTTGCAAACATGGCTGAAGTGATTACCGAAGCGCGCTTGGACGAAAACAGCGCAGCGGCATGGTACTTAGCCGCTGGCGGCATGTATGACACTATCGAGGTTGCTTACCTAGATGGTAACGAGAACCCATTCCTTGATCAGATGCAAGGCTGGTCTGTCGATGGTACTGAGTTCAAAGTGCGTCTTGATGCAGGTGTATCGCCGCTAGATTTCCGCACTATGTATAAATCTAAGGGCGCAGCGTAAGCTGCCCCTCTCGCTAGAGGATTAATGAAATGAAGAATTTCGTTCAAGAAGGTAACGTTCTTGGTTTTACAGCCCCATCAGGTGGTGTTGAATCAGGTAAGCCAGTGAAAATTGGTTCAGTTGTTGTGGTTCCGGTTACAGATGCTGTTGCTGGTGATGTTTTCCAAGGACATCGATGTGGTGTATTTAGCGTTGCTACATCAGACACGCCAACAGAGGGTGCAAAGGCATATATCACGGCGGATGGCGCAGCGACAACTACCGCATCAGGCAACACGCTTGTTGGTGCATTCGTTAGCGCTAAAGATTCAGCAGGTAATGCTGATGTGTTGTTTACAGGTCAAGTAGTTTAATGAGTAACATTCACAGCAAAAAGGAAAGGCTTGCTGAATTGGGCCTTGCTCGATTTGGTAAAGATGTATTTGTTGTGGGTGTTCCATATAAAGCTATCATCACCGATGAAGAAGCCGACGATGAAACTGGTTATAGGCGTGAGTTGTTAGCCAGTTTCAGCTTCTTGTATTCAGAAGTAATCAAGACAGGTGATAGCGTAGTTTACGAAGCTGAAAACTATGTTGTAGGACGCCGCCAGAGAGTTAACTCTCTTGATCAGTATTACACAGTGGAACTAAAGCGTGCATAAAGCCAAAGCAATAATCAATCGATTTCACGCGCAATTGCTTTTTCTAAAAGAAGGGCACGTTGCTGATGTTGTGAAAACCGATATTGATACAGAACAAGACTTTCCACTTGTTACTGTTCTAATGGGCCCAGACACACGCGAAGAACTCACAAAGGAAATGTACCAGCACCAACTGACGCTTTATACAGATATAAGCGTTCGTGTTGGTAAAGATAGCCTTTATGAAGCTGTACTGGATATACGAGAGCAAATCGAACTGAAGGTTTTGCAGATGCAGAAGCTTGATTTGGATTTCGTTTTTAGAATTACATTTCAAAACATGGGTGAACCGGAATACAACGGCGAAGGTGTTGATTACACCTGTAAAGCCCGATTGGAGTTCATGGTTGAATATTTCAGCCAGCACGATAACCCAAGCGCTTAACAAACTTTCAACTCATTCAAAGCCCTGCTATTTAGCGGGGCTTTTTTTATACCTTAAAGGGGAACGCTAATGGCTGGTGAATTAAACGGCACTCAGGTATTAATTAAAAAAGGCACATCTACCATTGTTGGTCAGATGGAAGCTACCTTAACTTTCAATGGTACGCCAATTGATATTAGTAACAAGTCACACCAAGATTGGGTAACGTTACTGTCTGGTGAATTAGCAGGTAAGCAGTTACAAGTTGCGGGCACTCTGGTTTACAACAGCGATGCTACTTATAAGCAAGTTCGTGCTGATGCGCTAACCGGCACGCAAGCCGATTACTCGATTGTTTACGGTGCCACAGGTGAATCATTCGATTGCAAAATGGTGCCAAATGCGCTTTCTGATGCGTTGCCCATGGGTGACAAGGTAACCACCTCACTTACGTTCCTTTCTAGCGGCGAAGTTTCACATACGGCGGCATCAGCATAATGAGCAATGAAGCAAACGGTACACACTGCTTGCTTTACCGCTTCACTGGCACCGAAGACGCGGTAATAGTGGGTCAGTTGGAACTGACATCAACATTCAACGGTACACCCATCGAAATTACTAGTAAGTCACACAATGACTTTGTAACGCTGATGGATGCTAATCAATCAACAAAAGGCCGCACAATTACCGCCAACATTGTTTACAGCAATGACGCTGAATACAAGTTGCTTCGTGCTGCCAGCATTGCGGGTGACATTGATGAGTACATGCTTGATTATGGCACCGGGTTAGTTGCTGATCAGATTCGTTTTAATGGCATACCCAATGCCCCTTCTGATACTGCGCCAGTTGGTGACAAGGTTACAAGCTCAATCACTATTCTCTCAGTAGGTGAGGATATTTGATGGAACTCAGGCTCTGTTATAAAACGTACCCGTTTAAGATGAACTTGGCCGCCATGCGCCAGTTTAAAACCAAAACGAATAAAGATCTTTGGTTTACGCTGGTTTCATTCCTTGAAACCTACATAACAAATCAATCAAAACCAACCATTACACTAATGCGCGCTCTTTACCAGTGCGTTGATTTTGAAACAGCTTCAGAAGCTTTTCATGCGTTAGTGAAACAAGGTGATAGTTCTATTGAATTAGAGCAGATTCAAGACGCCATGTTTAGAGTGGGTTGGCGCCCAGTTGAAGATGAAGACAGCGACTTCATTCAGCCATGGCCGCTTATTTTGTTTGATGTAGCCAACAAGATAGATCAAGAGTTCCGCGCCACTGTCAGCGACATAAAAAAAAAGGAACAAACTGGATAGCGCTTCCAAAGTCTAGTTCGGTTCAACCTTTTACCGTTGATTATTGGGCCTTCTATAAAGAGCTCGTTACCAAGCTAAAAATTTCCCCTTCTGAAGCTTGGTTACTCGACTACCCAGAATTACACCATCTTCTCAACCTTGGCGAAAGTTCCAACGCGGGTGATGTTTCAATGATGATTAACGCAGAACGCCGTGCTAATGGCGCTCGTGATGATAGGTATTTAATTAAGTGAGTACAGAAAAGTTCTTATTTGAAATTGCTGCAGATACCAAAGCGTTACGTGAAGAACTATCAAGCGGCAAAGCCAGCGTTAAGAAGTTCAAAAGCGAATCTGATGGCATGCTGGGCAACTTAGAAAGCCTAAAAGCTCCGTTGTCTGCCGTTGCTACTGGTGTAGCCGCGGTAACCACTGCCGTGGTAGCTGGTACGTCTGCTTTAGTTTCCTATGCTGCCGCGCAAGGTCGAACCATTCAAGAAACTGAAACCATGGCAAACATTGCCGGGTTAACGGTTGAAGAATTTAAACGCCTTTCTTTTGTTTTCGGTACCGTGGGAATTAGTGGCGAAAAGTTCGGCGATATTATGAAAGACACCCAAGAGAAAGTGGGTGATTTTCTCTCTACTGGTGGTGGTGCTTTTCAAGACTTTGCTGATGTAATGGGCTATACCTCGAAAGAGGCCCAAGCATTAGCTGGCGAATTCGAAACCATGAGCGGTCAAGATGTACTGCAAGAAATGGTTAACCGCATGGATGCTGCAGGCAAAAGCACCCAGCAAATGAGTTTCGCACTCGAGGGAATGGCATCAGATACTACTGCGCTTATTCCGTTGTTGCGTGATGGCGGTGCAGCTGCACAAGATTTAGCTGATACATTCGATTCAATCAACGTAGAGTTGTCAGAAGAAGAACGGGCTCAGTTTGCCGCACTTGCCAATAACGTAGACTTAGCCCAATCAGCCTTCGTCAACTTTATTAATAATGCTATCGCCCCGTTTTTACCTGCAATCAATTCTGCAACCAAAGCACTCGCGGAGTTCTTTTCTAGCTCTCAAGCAGGGCAGGACTTAGATAGGATAATTGAAGATCCAGAATTACTGGGGCAGGTGACATCTTTAAAAGAGATTGAGCAGTTACAGAAACGAATAAAAAAAGAAGAAGAGGCAACCAACGCCGCTATTGCTCAAAAAAGAAAGCAGACGTTCGGAATTACCGTTAACGAAGAAAGAAGACTTAAAGTATTAGCGAGTATTGCTGAGGAAATTGAAAAAAGAAAAGCCGCCATCGAGCAGGAAGAAAGCAGCCAGAAGGCTCTGTTAGAAATTGAAAAGGCAAAAGGGAATTTAAAATCCGAGCGCACATCTGGCGCCGAGTCTATCAAGTTAGAAGAGCAACTTTCAAATGAGCTTAAGGCGGTTGAGGACGCTAACAAAACTGAGCTTCAGTTACTTCAAGATCAAAAAACGGCGCGCTTAGCTATTCTCGATAGCATGTATGAGGATGAGAAAAACCTCACTAAAGAAAAGTTAGACGAAAAGAACGCCATGAAGATGGCGATTGAAGCCGACTATTTATCGCAAGCACGTGAACTAGCCCAAACCGAAGAAGAAGCAAAGCTTGAAGCTGCAGTAACTGAAGCTGAAACGCAAAAAGAACTGCTTAATGAAAAGCTGATTTCGCAGGATGAGTACCAGGCTAAGTTAAAAGAAATTATTGCTTCTTATTCGCCTGAGTCAGTAGATCCTGAAGCGTTAGAGGAAAAGAACCAAGAAGAGTTAGAGATGCTCAACGATAAGCTCGATAATCAGCTTATCTCATACGAAGACTACTTTACTAAACTGGGCGAACTCAGCAAAAAAGACTCAGACGACAAAAAGAAAAAGTCCGAGTTAGAAAACTTCTGGTCAGAGTCATCAATTAAGAATCAAATGGATTTGGGCACTCAACTTTTAACAAGCTTGGGTAATAACAGTAAAACCGCACATAAAATTCAGCAGGGATTATCTGCAGCGAACGCCGGCATGAACACCGCTGAAGGTGTAACAAAGGCATTAGCCAAACAGGATTATGTTGGCGCAGCATTAACTGCTGCAACTGGTGTTGCACAAATCGCTGCTATTTGGGCGTCAACGCCAGATGGGAATAGCACCGTTACCCCCGTTTCTTCTCAACCAACTGAGCAACCCCAAGAAAACTATAACGATCAAGGCGCATCAATTACTGATGTTTCAGGCGAGGACATTACCACCCAACGCTTAGTGATTGAATTCAGTGACGAAGCAGTTGAAGCCGTAGGCCGCCACGTTAAAAAAGCAGAAAGCGAGAGACGTATTTAATGATTATCAGTAAAACAAATATCATTGCTGACAACTCAATTACTCTCGAGTCTGGCACTCTTAGTAGTGGTGCGTTATCAAACCTACAAGATTCTGACTTTTCGCGCTTGGCCAGTAGCAATTCTTCAACGTTTGAATTTACTGTTGATGGGATTGGTAGTTGTGAATACATCGCGCTACATGGTTTAAACTTAGCGCTTGGAACTGTTATAACCCTAACTAGCCCTACAGTAAACCAGACGTTCACGGTTTCACGCCCCATTAAAAACTTAGTGTTCTATTTGGGCGCAGCTACCACTGTAAGCGATTTAACTATTGGTTTCTCTGGTTCTGGTCAAAAGGTTATTAGTTACATTCAAGCAGGTTTAGCTAGCCATATAGCATGGGGGACGAACGCAGGGCAAAGCCTTTATTATTTGGGCAGCAATGTTACTAACCGGGTGTCGGCCAACGAAGCAGGTTTCCCCGTCAAAAGAGTGCAAGAAACCATTGCACCAAAACTAAGCCTTACATTTAGAAACATGTATAAAGACTGGGCCCGAACCGAACTGCAAGAAATCTTCGCCCTATACAATGAAACGGGCGTTCTTTCCCAGCTAGATTACGAAGAAGAAAATAAGCCTGAAGAGTCGTGCGCCTTGTTTGAGCTTACAAACGCTAAAGTATCTACCCATTCGCAAACTACAACCCTTGTAGATGTGTCTTTGTCATTTAGGGTTGTTGCATGAGTTTATTTCACTATTACGTTGTTGAACTGGATTTGCCAGAGGTTACGAGCGCTTGCACAATTAACGGCAACCCCGGCTTTGGAACTCCACTCACTTGCACCGATCAAGCCAATCATACGATTGTTACTAAAACCCATAAGTTCACAGATACTTCGCTAATCATCGGCGAGTCTGATGTTTACAAGTGCGTTAACCGCGTGAACGAAACTACGCCCATGCTTAAATCGGGCAACGGTGTAGCCAGCACAGCCACTTGCACAATAAGCATGCGTGATTTTATTGGTGATCCGAACTTAAGCAGCCCCGCATTGATAGCTAACGCATCAATTAAAGGTAAGGGCTCGTTTTTCGGTAAACTTAAATCTCGAAACGTTCTAACCAACAAGCCAGTTCGCGTTCGTTATTACGAAAGCGATGGGCGCACATCAATGCTGAAGCGAACGCACCACTACATGCTAGTAGATGTTAAGCAAAGCGCTAACGATATGTGGACCTTCACATGTAAAGATGTGCTTTATAAAGCCGATGATGAAAACAGCGACTTCCCGAAAATAGTAACCGGTACGCTGCAAAGTGATATCACCGAAGGTGAAACCACTATCAACATGAACGCGGATATTGCCGACTGGACGCCTTATACAGACTACACAGCAGTAGTTAGTGGTGATTTGATGATGATCACAGATGCTACTGGCACTTCATCAGCAGTTACGTTAACGGTGGTTAGGGCAAACACTATTACGCTGGGTTCAAGAACTATTGAGAATGAGCCTTCAACGCACTCGGCAGGGGATGAAGTTTTTCGCGGTAGGAAGTTCGTAAATGCTGATCCGTATGATGTTTTGGTGAAAGTGTTTGAAGATGCAGACTTAACAACAGATAACTACAACGCATCGGTTATTCAGTCTGAACTTGATGAATGGTTACCGAACCTTAAAGGCTCAATTGATGCCATCATCTACGAACACGAAGATACTACTAAATTTTTAGACGCGCTTTGTGCAACGTTAATGCTGGATATGTGGACCGATTTAACCACGGGTAAAATTGTGCTTAAGGCAACGAGCCCATGGAATACCACAACAGCAGTATTGCGCGAAGGTATCGAGATTAACTATGGTTCAATCAGCGTAGACGAAGATGCTGATCTTTATTACTCACGCGCTTTCCTACAGTACGATAAGCGAAAGCTTACTGAGAGCGATGATGATGCCAATTTTGCGCGCTCTAGCTTGGCGTATGATGCAACGTTAGAGGGTGAGTATTATTACAACGCCGAAAAAGTAAAAGATTTAGGCAAGTCAATTGTACTAAGTAACAAGCTCAGCAATATTGAAACAGCCGACTTAACCACAGTTCGCTATGCCCAGCGCTTTAGCAACAGGCCACAACGCATTGTTGCAACCGTAGAAGAAAAGAACCTTAACTTTGCTTTGGGTGATGTAGTTGAAATAGAATCAGCGGTAAATCAGGATTTCTACGGCAACCATAATACGGGCGTTCGCGCACAGGTTGTTAAGATAGCGCCACTTAGTTCAGTTGGTCGCAACTATAAAGTTACAGCAGTAACTTATAACCCTTACATTGGTGGTGTTGCTGGCTCAGACTTACCCGTTAACGCTGAGTTCGACAACAATCTTTTCACCATTGCCGGCGGTCCAGTTTCAGCAGACACCTTCACCTTTATATTTTCCTTACCTTTCTATGGTCAAGACACGCTTAATCAGGCGATATCGGCGGGTTCGTTTCCAGCGGGTTCAACTATAAATTTAGTTTTTCTTAATGGCAGCACAGCCATTGGTCGCGGTGGTAATGGTAATGGCGGGAATGGTGGGGATACATTACGCGGTGCTAATGGCGTAACTATCAACATATACCTATCTGGTCCAACTCCCGATTTTGGAAATGGTTCTTACAATGCTGATGGATATTTGTTTGCACCGGGCGGCGGCGGTGGTGAATTTGAATATCAACAGGGTGAAGATGAGTACGAATTTAATTATGTGATAGGCGGAAGTGGTGGTGCCGGAAATAAGCCCGGTGGCGCTGGATCTGGTGATTCAGACGGTTTACCTGGTGAAAAGACTGAAGGTGGCAGATCTAACGGACAAGCAGGAAAGGGTGGTAACCCCGGCGAAGATGGAGAAAGTACAAATGGTGCTGTTGCATTTCAAGGCGGGTTGGCAGGCCGCTGTCTTTCTTTAAACGGCTCAACCGTCAACATTTACACGAATGGAAATGTAGGCCGATTTATAAAAGGCAGGGGTGATAACCCAAGCGCCATATCATGATCGAATCATTAATTGGCGAACTTTATTTTGATGTTGAACTTTACGACAGCATTGAACTTGGTACAAGAATTCGCATCGGTGAGCACTACAACGGTTCTAAGTGTGTCATTTGGAAAGAGGGCGTGTTTCTGGTTGGTCAGCTTGAAGCATCGATTTCTTTTCAGGGTTCATTGGTTAAGCTAAACAATGCCTCTACAGCACCTTATGTCTCTTACTTAAACAGCGAACTCGTTGGCAAGCAGCTACAAGTTGCAGGCTCGATTATCTATACAAATGAAAATGCCTATCGCGAAATGCGTGAAGACGCTATGTACGGGCGAAAGGCTAACTATAAAGTTGAATTTGCAGACGGTGAAGAATTTACAGCCTCATTCGTTCCAACAGGTTTGGCTGATAACTTCCCACGCGGCCAAGCGCCAACAAGTTCCTTTACGCTATTTTCAAGCGGTAGCGTGTCTCGCATTACAGTTGAGTAAAATAATCAATGGCTGAAATAGAAAAGTTACAGGCCCTTACACAAGGAACGCCAGGTAACAGCACGGGCGCTGATGTAGCGAAAGCGGTTAATGCGCTCATTGATAGAGCCGCCGAACTACCCGATGGCGTTCAAGAATCAATAGATAATCTTTCTGAGCTTATAAATGAAGCAAAGCGTTACCTTGATTCACAAGTGGCTAATAGTCCTATTACTAAAACTGAAGCATCAATAACGCATCGGTTAATTGATTACCCGAAGTTAAAGAAGACTGAAACGGCACCTACTGAATCACCAAATAACCGCCGAGAAATGTTGTTTGATGATATTAGGAATCAGGTCCATATCGCGTTAACTGCGGATTGGTTTACCATTCCAACGGCTATTTCACACCGTAAGTTCATGGTGAAAATAGCCAATCGTTACATTCAGTTTAATAGCGCCTATACGGGCAACATTACAATGCGCGTTTACCCGCTTGGTGGGGGCGGCAATGGTCTTCCAAATAACCCTTCTCTGTCTAATAACCAATGGCACACTATCACCGAGCCTGTGACAAGTTTGAGTCAATTGGCCCGAGACTTTGAGGGCATCATTGATTACGTAGAGCTTAACGGTAGATGGCAAACGTTTGACTCTGACCAATCACACTTCCCGTCAATTGACGCATATTACGCCAGTGGTAGCGGTACGGCTGTAAGCCCATTTAGAGATTTCTATTTACGTAAGGAAGGTGAGAATTACTACTGGTATAGCGATGACATCACCCCTGAAACACCTCACTCGATGGGCGGCAGCTGGTCGCAGGACGCAACAAATAAAAAGCTGTTTACCGTTAATGGCGCCGTAGGTAGTTCGGATGCATTACGTTTCTTTAGTGATAACTACGATAGTTATGAGCTCGAACTAATTATCAAGTCTGATGTTGATAATGACTACGCCCTTACCGTTTCTAATAGCGATCCAAACATTGTCTACTACCCCGAAATTGGTCGCTACGTCACCAACGAACGCATTTATTTCAAAAGACGAAATCAAGCCATAACCGGAACGGTTGAAGTTGAAAGTATTAAAATGAGGTTATCCCATTATGGATAGAATGTTTGGTATTGGCGCTAACCCACCTTCTGAATGGACCGAAGGCGAAACATGGGATGATGCGAATAGCGCAAACGCGGTGGCGGGGGTTTATAGAAGACAGACCGGCGCTAGTGACGATGATGATGTTATTAAGTACAAGATAGACCCCGGTGATAACTTCTTCATCGGTGCGCCAGCTAATGAGATACGAGACTGGACCCCTCGTGTTTTACCGTGGGAGTTCTTTATTGATGGCGTAGTAGGTGGCGCATACTCGTTTTACTTTGGTATTCAGGTTGGCTCTAACGAGATTGACGTAAACCTAGAAAATATATCGCCTTGGATTGTAAACGTGTCCAGTGATTTTATTCACTTAGACGCTGATTTCCACCGTTTCTATGGTCTTAAAATAAAAGACTCTAACCCTGTATTACAGCTTAAAAAAGATATTACAGGCACAGGTATTTACGGTGCTGTCTTAGATAACACGCCGCTTATTGAAACTAACAGCTTCAAGTTGATTGACTGGGAACTGCGAAACGTAACCCTGCTTAACGCCACTCAAAAAACTTTAGATATTCCGTTAGGTTCATCCAACGTTTCAACACAACGCTTATTCGTGAATGGTGAAGGCGATATTGGTGTTGTAATTCGTGCCGGTCATTCTGATATGGAAATCATTGGTGGTGAATTAATTAACGAAAACCACCTATTCCGTGAAACTCAGCAACTATTCAATGGTATTGAAATTGAATCTGGTAGTGAAGTTGTACTTAGGCACTTCAAGGTTCATGGTTTTAGTGGGTTAGCATTGAAGCCTTACTGCGAACTTGACCTGAAAAACTTCACTTCAGAGCGCAATGGTTCAGGCATTTATTTTCTTGAAAACTCAAAGATGCGTGATTGCCAAGTTAATTGGCTTCGTCGCGTCAGCGGAGAGAGTTATGCCTATCGTGTAGCCAAGACCCTTGAAGCTAACAACTGTGGTTGCCAACTGGATGAAACGGGCGCTATGGGTGTATTCGTAACTGACGAAGGATCAACGCTTACTATCAACGGTGGCGATTACTATTTTAAAGAGCCATTACCTTTTGTCACGGCTGCTGGTGATTCAACCGTAGTTTTAAATAACGTGACGATAAACGGTGAGCTGTTCAACGAAACTATCAATTTACTGGCGGGTGAAAGTTGGCGAGGACAGAAAGCCCCTGTAGTTACCGATACTATCCAAGCTTACGCTAACCAGATATTGCTTCAGCCGCGTGATCACATGCCAATTCTTGCTAATGCGGTATCTATCCAAGGGGCAGAATTACCGTTTGATAGCGTAGTTGAACTAGAAAACGGAGCCGCTATTGCAGCTACTCGATACGGCTCATTACGTTTTGACCCTAGAGAGGCTTACTTGCACCTTGACCCTGGGGAAACTGAAGAAGCGTTTATTCGCTATTCCACTGAAACGAATATCTACACCCACAAGTTTATTGTAAATGCTTCACCAGAAGTGGGGGCTAAAGTTGTTCAGCCTAATAGCTTTAGCGGTAGCGGCTGGACGAAAGAGGGTGAGCGCTATTCAGCGAGCAATAGCAACGGCACGTTAACAGCAAGCTACAACTTTGAAGAAGGTGAGGTTTACCAAATCTCTTTGAAGCTTGAAGGGCGCACTTCTGGGGGCGTTTTACCTTCTATAGGCAGCGCACAAGGGCAATACAGCCATAGTTTAGAAGGCACAGAAGTATGGCTTATTCGTGCGCCAGCTAACGCCAATAGCGTAACCATTCAAGGGCAAAGCTACACAGGCGATGTACTTAATATTTATGTTCGTAAGTTGATTAGAACTGAGACACCTGCC
>Ga0189288_10062_pt1 | contig 150112 bp, 130 predicted proteins | sample UW105minimetaG_FD_130316 | JGI IMG/M metagenome (GOLD analysis project Ga0189288, IMG submission 130316) | Marine microbial communities from the Costa Rica Dome - UW105 mini metaG | ecosystem: Environmental > Aquatic > Marine > Oceanic > Photic zone | place: Costa Rica: the Eastern Pacific...
TCCCATCTCGAACAGAGAAGTTAAGCCCAATAGCGCCGATGGTACTGCAAGTATGTGGGAGAGTAGGTCGCTGCCTTTCTTTGTATTGATTGAATATCAATATCTATGAACCTCAATTCTTTGTTGAATTGAGGTTTTTTTATTCTTTAAATTAAAATATTAAACGTAATTAATATTGATCTGAAATTACTCTTGTTTTCATATTGAATGACTACAGATAAAACTTCTTTTACTTAATTTTTATTGATTGTTACATTGCTACTAAATCACCAGAAATATCTTTAGAGGGCAAGTCTGATTTTCCCATTAAGTAAATATCAACTTGACGTGCTGCTTCTCTTCCTTCAGAAATTGCCCAAACAATTAGTGATTGCCCACGGCGCATATCACCAGCTGTAAAGATGTTTTTTATATTTGTTTGATACTTTCCGAATGTTGCTTTGTAGTTTGAACGTGCATCTAGTTCTAGTCCTAATTTTTCTGCTAAGGTTCTCTCCGGACCTGTAAACCCTAATGCAAGAAGAGCTAATTCACAAGGCCAAGTTTTTTCTGTTCCTTTTATTTCAATCAACTGAGGTCTTTGTCCTGGAACCATTTTCCACTCTACATTAATTGTTTTTAATGCAGTTAATTTACCGTTTTTATCTTTTATAAATTCCTTTGTGTTTATTAACCAATTACGTTCTACACCTTCTTTATGAGAAGAGGATGTTTTTAACTGTAATGGCCAATATGGCCAGGGAGTCGTGGGAGATCTATGTCCTGGTGGTTTTGGCATAATTTCAAAATTTGTAACTGATTTTGCGCCTTGTCGATTTGATGTTCCAATACAATCTGAACCAGTATCACCACCACCAATCACAATAACATTCTTGTCTGTTGCTATTATTTGATCTTTTACTTCTTGTCCGAAAATGACTTTTGTTTGTTGTGTTAAAAAGTCCATAGCTTGAACAACGCCATCAGCTTTAATTCCTGGTGTTGACAAACTTCTTCTTTGGGTAGCACCACCACAGAGTACCACAGCGTCAAAAGATTTCAATGCAGATACCTCATAGTTTACACCAACATTTACATTAGTTTTAAAGACAATACCTTCTGCTTTTAAAATTGCAATACGGCGATCTATAATTCCTTTTTCCATTTTAAAATTAGGAATTCCGTAACGTAATAAGCCACCAATAGCGTCTTCTCTTTCAAAAACAGTTACAGTATGACCAGCTCTGTTTAATTGTTGTGCAGCTGCTAGACCTGCAGGCCCAGAACCTACAATGGCAATTTTTTTTCCTGTTCTTGTTTTTGGAGGTTGGGGTTTAATCCAGCCTTCTTTAAAGGCACGCTCTACAATATTTTTCTCAATATTTTCTATAGAAATAGGTTCTTCAATAATACCTAATACACAAGATTGTTCACACGGAGCAGGGCATAAACGACCTGTAAATTCTGGAAAATTATTTGTTGAATGTAATATCCATGAGGCTTTTTGCCATTCTCCTTGATGAACCATATGGTTGAAATCTGGAATTAGATTTCCTAATGGACAACTACTATGACAAAAAGGAATACCACAATCCATGCAACGTGAACCTTGTTTTGTAATTTCCTGTTCAGAAAGAGGAATGGTAAATTCTTTATAATTTTGCAATCTATTTTTTACAGAAATGTACTTTTCATCTTGTCTTTCAAGCTCTTTGAATCCTGTTGCTTTTCCCATTATCTTATGCTATTGTTAATTCTTCAACTATTGGTTCTTCAGTTTCTAATCGTTTTAAAGCACGTTTGTATTCAGTTGGCATTACTTTTACAAACTTCTTGTTACTTGTATTCCACTCTGCTAATAATTCACGACCTCTTTTACTATTGGTATATAAAACGTGTTTTTCTATTATGGCTTTTAAATAAGCATTATCTTCCTCTAAAATGTCTTCAAATTCTATCGTATCAGTATTGCAAAGTCCATTCACAAATTTGTTTTCTGGATCATAAACATAAGCGATTCCACCACTCATCCCTGCTGCAAAATTTCTTCCTGTCTTGCCAAGAATAATTACTTTTCCTCCTGTCATATATTCACAACAATGATCTCCTACCCCCTCTACAACTGCTGTTGCGCCAGAATTACGAACAGCAAAACGTTCTCCAGCAATTCCATTGATATAGGCTTGTCCAGCTACTGCGCCGAATAAACAAACATTCCCAATGATAATATTATTTTCTGCTAAAAAATCTGCTTTTGCTGGTTTTTTGATAATTAGTTTTGCACCCGATAAACCTTTTCCTAGATAATCATTGGTATTCCCTTCTAAAATAAATGTCAATCCATGGGTACCAAAAGCACCAAAACTTTGGCCTGCAGAACCAGAAAAATTGATATTTAAGGTGTCTTTCGGCAATCCTAAATAACCATATATTTTTGAAATTTCATTGCTTACAATTGCTCCTACGGTTCGATGTGTATTTTTGATAGGATATGAAAGTGTCATTTGCTCTTTTCTATACAAAGCACGATGAGAATCCTTTAGAATTGTAAAATCTAGCACATGCTCTAAATTATGATCCTGCTTTTCAGAATTTTTCACTTGCATTTGTTTATAATTTGGTGGTGTGTGTAAAATACTTGATAGATCTAACCCTTTAGCTTTGTAGTGTTTAATGGCTTTATTTGAATTAATCTTATGTGTTTGTCCCACCATTTCAGCTACTGTTCTGAAACCTAGTTGTGCCATAATGGTCCTTAATTCTTCAGCAATATAATAGAAGAAATTAATAACATGCTCTGGAGTTCCTTTAAAGTTTTTTCGCAATTCTTTATCTTGAGTCGCAATGCCTACAGGACAGGTATTTAGATGACATTTTCGCATCATAATACAACCAGAAGCGACTAAAGGAGCGGTTGCAAATCCAAATTCTTCTGCACCTAATAATGTAGCAATTGCAACATCTCTCCCTGTTTTTAACTGACCGTCACATTCTAAAATAATTCTGCTTCTTAAGTTATTTAATACTAAAGTTTGTTGAGCTTCTGCCAAGCCAAGTTCCCAAGGCAAGCCAGCATGCTTTAGTGAGGTTAGAGGAGAAGCTCCGGTACCACCATCATAACCAGAGATTAAAATAACATCTGCTTTTGCTTTTGCAACTCCAGCTGCTATGGTACCAATTCCAACTTCTGAAACTAATTTTACATTAATTCTTGCTTCTCGATTTGCATTTTTCAAATCGTAAATTAATTGTGCTAAATCTTCAATGGAATAAATATCATGATGAGGGGGAGGAGAAATTAAACCAACAAAAGGTGTGGAATTTCTTGCTTCAGCAATCCAAGGATATACTTTTTCTCCAGGCAATTGCCCTCCTTCTCCTGGTTTTGCACCTTGCGCCATTTTTATTTGAATTTCTTTGGCATTTGTTAAATAATGAGAGGTAACTCCAAAACGACCAGAAGCCACTTGTTTGATAGCGGAATTTCTACTATCTCCATTTACATCGGGTTGAAAACGTTTTCTATCCTCTCCACCTTCGCCAGAATTTGATTTTCCGCCAATTCTATTCATTGCAATGGCTAAGTTTTCATGGGCTTCTCTTGAGATAGATCCATAAGACATTGCACCCGTTTTAAATCGTTTTACAATTTCAGTCCAAGGTTCTACTTCTTCTACGGGAATAGGATCTATATTATTAAATTCAAATAAACCACGAATGGTCATTAAATTTTCTGATTGCTCATTAATAGTTTTTGCATACACATCATAACTTTCTTGATCACTTAATCTAACAGCTTGTTGTAATTTAGCTACGGTTGTTGGGTTAAATGCGTGTTTTTCTCCATTTCTTCTCCATCGGTATTCGCCTCCAATCTGTAATCCCAAACGTTTATTGATCTCTGTGTTTGGATAGGCGTATTTATAACGTTCGTTTATTTCTTTTTCTATTTCATATAAACCAATACCTTCAATTCTTGAGGCTGTGTAGGGAAAATATTTCTCAACAAATTGCGAATTGAAACCAACAATTTCAAAAATTTGAGAGCCTCTATAAGAATGTAGTGTAGAGATTCCTATTTTGTTCATTACTTTTAAGATCCCTTTTCCAATGGCTTCATTGAAATTATCCACCGCTTTTTGTTCGTCTATATCTGTAATAAAACCTTCTTTGACCTGAGATCTTATGATTTCGTTTACCATATATGGATTTACAGCACTTGCTCCATACCCAAATAAGGTTGCAAAATGATGGGGTTCACGAGGTTCTGCAGATTCAATTATGATATCGAAATAAGAACGTTTACGCAACCTGTTCATTTGATGGTTTACATAAGAGCACGCCAATAAAGAAGGGATAGGAGCCAACTCCTTACTGACACCTCTATCTGATAAAATGATGATATTGGTTTTGTTTTCTAATGCTTTTTCAATTTTAATAATGATGTTGTCTAAGGTATCTTCAAGACCGTTAAGACCTTTCTCTTTGTGATATAGCATTTCTATAGTTTCTGCCTTGAAACCTTCCACAGAAATATTTCTAATTTTTTCTAAATCGTCATTAGAAATAACAGGGTTCTGAATTTTCAACTTTCTACACTGTCTTTCTGTAATGCTAAAAATATTTCTGTCTTTTCCTAATGATAAACTAATGTCTGTTACGATTTCTTCTCGAATTCCATCTAAAGGAGGGTTTGTTACTTGAGCAAATAATTGCTTGAAATAGTTGGATATTAATTGTGGTTTATTAGATAATACAGCCAAAGGAGTATCTATTCCCATAGAGCCCAGAGCTTCTTTTGCTTTTTGAGCCATGGGTGTAATCACTTCTTGTATATCTTCAAAAGTATAGTTAAATAAACGCTGTCTTGTTTTTATATCTAGTAATTCAATAGGACAAGTTTGTCCTGTATAGGGAATATCTTTTAAGTGTAATCTAGTTTTGTCTAACCATTTTTTATAGGGTCTTTCCTTTATAATTTTACTTTTAATTTCTTTATCATTTATAATTCGACCTTGATTCATATCTACCAAAAACATCTTTCCTGGTTCTAAACGACCATGACTTACTATATTTTCTGGGGCAACCTCTACAACACCAATTTCAGATGACATTATTAATTTACCACATTTAGTCACTGTGTATCTAGAGGGTCTTAATCCGTTTCTATCTAACAATGCACCAATATAATTTCCATCTGTAAAAGGAACAGAGGCGGGGCCGTCCCAAGGCTCCATAATACAAGAGTTGTACTCGTAAAATGCTTTGCGTTCTGGAGACATGGTTTGGTGTTTTTCCCATGCTTCAGGAATCATCATCATCATTACTTCTGGTAACGAACGTCCTGTATGTGTTAATAATTCCACTACCATATCCATAGAAGCAGAATCTGATTTTCCAGGCAATATAATTGGAAATAATTTGTCTATTTGAGAACCAAAAACATCACTTTTCATGATTTCTTCACGAACTCGCATTCTACTCACATTTCCGCGAAGTGTATTTATTTCCCCATTCTGACACATGAACCGAAATGGTTGTGCCAATTCCCAGGTGGGCATTGTATTTGTGGAAAAACGCTGATGTACTAATGCCAAGCGTGTTACTAGATCTGATTCTTGTAAATCTTTATAATACAATCCAATATCTTCTGGCATAATGATCCCTTTATATATAAGGGTATTTGTTGAAAGGCTTGAAACATAGAAATATGAGCTTTGCGACATTTTAGAGTTGGCAATTGTATGTTCTGTTATTTTGCGTGCAGCATACAATTTTGCATTGAATTTATCTTCTGACACTTCATTGGATTTTCCAATAAATACCTGCTCTATCTTTGGTTCTGAAGCAAAAGCTATTTCACCCAATTGACTTGCATCTACTGGGACTTCTCTCCAGCCAATAATAGAAAGTCCTTGTGCAGTTATTTCACTTTCGAAAGTGTCTTTACAATATTTGTATTGGTTTGTATTTTTAGGTAAGAATACCATTCCAACAGCATATTTTCCTTTTACAGGAACTTTAAAACTACAAACTCTTTTAAAATATGCATGAGGGATGTCTATTAACAAGCCTGCTCCATCACCAGTTTTTCCATCAGAACTTACTCCACCACGATGTGCTAATTTCACAAGAATTTCTAAGGCATCATGTATAATTTGATTTGTTTTTTCTCCCTTAAGGTTACAAATAAATCCTGCGCCACAATTTTCGTGTTCAAATTCTGGTAAATAGAGTCCCTGTTTCTGCATAGTCGTAATTATATTATATTTACAAATATAGGCGTTTTAATGAATATTATTCAACAAAAAAACGATAACGTTGTAGTAAATATATTAAAAAACGAATATTATTGTAAAAATTTATAAATACATTAATTTGATCCTTATATTTTGAGAAATGTATATTTTTTAAGCACATAAATTCACATAGTCATAAAGACCATGTGAATTTATTTGTTTTGAATCTCTTATTGGAGGGGTGGATTCTCCGAGATTTGCTTCGAATTCAAAAAAATAGTTTCAATAACTATGTCTTATTTGTTTGATTCGAGGTTGTTAATTTGGGTTTAATGTTCGTTCAATCTAAAGTCAGGATATGCATCCATTCCGTGCTCATGTGCATCTAAACCTTCTAGTTCTTCTTTTTCACTTACTCTAATTCCCGAAGTTTTCTTTATTGTAAAAATAATTATGAATGATGTAATTAAACAGAAAGCTGCGTAACAGCCTACCCCTGTTAATTGTATTAAAAATGTGTGTGCTGGATTGGTAGAAAATATTCCAACCGCTAATGTTCCCCATATACCGCATACTAAATGTACTGCAATGGCTCCAACAGGATCATCTAATTTCATAGCATCCATACAAGACACAGCAACTACTATTAATACACCAGCAATGGCTCCAATAATAATTGCACTTTCAGGAGTCATGACGTCTGCTCCTGCAGTGATGCCCACTAAACCTCCTAGGATACCATTTAAGAACATTGTTAAATCTAAATTTTTGTATTTAATAAATGATACAAGTGCAGCAACAACACCGCCTGCAGAAGCTGCTAAACATGTTGTTACTAAGGTTAGTGAGGTTAATTCTGGGTTTGCAGACAAAACAGAACCGCCGTTAAAGCCAAACCACCCTAACCAAAGGATGAAAACTCCCGCAGTTGCCAATGGGATATTGTGTCCCGTTATTGCTTGAGGTTTTCCGTTTCTAAATTTTCCAATACGAGGACCTAGAAGCCATACCGCAACTAGAGCTGCCCAACCACCAACGGAGTGAACCAATGTAGAGCCCGCAAAATCATAGAATCCTAATTGATCTAAAAATCCGCCACCCCATTTCCATGAGCCTGCTATTGGATATATGAGGCCTACATAAATAATTGTGAATATCATAAACGCACCTATTTTCATTCTTTCAGCTACGGCTCCAGAAACAATAGTTGCGGCAGTGGCGGCAAACATTCCTTGAAATAAGAAGTCTGTCCACCAAGTATAACCACCATCGGCATACTCTGGAGTCATTCCATTCTCTGGAGGGCTAATTCCAAAGCCGGCGAATTCTAGAACTCCTGCTGAACCCTCTGCAAAACCAGGGTACATTAAGTTAAAGCCTCCAATATAATAAAGTAGTAAACCTATTGTGATGATAAATATATTTTTAAATAAAATATTAATTGTATTTTTTTGTCTTGTCAAACCAATTTCTAAAAATGCAAAACCTGTATGCATAAAGAAAACGAGTGCTGTACAGATCATCATCCATACATTATTTGTTGTTAATAATTCCATAATTATATTTTGTATTGTTATTAGTTTAAAGTTGTTCCGCCTTTTTCGCCTGTTCTAATTCTATAAGCATCATTAATGTCACTTACAAAAATTTTTCCATCTCCCACTTCTCCTGTAGCAGCTGCTTTGATAATTGTTTTAATGGTAATTTCTTCGAAATCATCGTTCACAACAATAACAATGTGTCTTCTTTGTATGTCGCTTGTGCTATAGCTAACTCCCCTGTAAACATGGCCTTCTTTTTCGTTTCCTAAGCCCGTAACATCCCAATAGGAGAAAAAGTTTACGCCGACTTCATGTAAAGCGTCTCTTACTACTCGAAATTTTGATTTTCTAATAATTGCTTCTATTTTTTTCATGATTAAAAAATTTGATTATTATGTTATGATTTGTTTTTAGAAAGAATATACAGCTGCAATAGTTACCCCAGTTACATTGTCTTTTCCAAAGAATGTAACATCGTTAGAGGTATCATATCTTAGTTCTGTAACTAGTTTTAAGCTTTCTGATAGGGCTGTGTTTCCTGTAAGGGTATAGGCAGATTGACTTGCATCTCCCGTGCCAGCCGTTGTTGTGAAAAATTCTGGTCTAAAGCCCAAAGAAAATTTTTCAGAGAATTGGTTTTGTAGGTAAAGTGCCAAGCCTTGGTATCCTGCATCTGCGTCACTAGAATTGGAATAGGCTGCATTGATTCCTAAAAACAGGGTGTCGGTAAAATCAAAACCACCTGTATAATCGATAAAGAAAACATCGTCTGGACCTCCTTGTTGAACTGAACCATAAACAATGTTTAAATATTGATTTTTATATCCTGTTTGGAACCCTAGTTGATAATTGTCAGTTGGATTTGCTCCATCTGTAATTGCATGGGGATTTGTAATAGCCAGCATAAATGATAGATCTTCAGAAGCGGCATAATCAATTTTCATACCTGTATGAGAAAAAGGTCCTGCATTAAATAAATAGGACACCGAATAATTAAAATTCACTGTGGGAGCTATTACTTCATACCCTAAAAAAGTATTGAATTGACCCAGTGTAAAGGTTATTTTATCAGAAAGGTTATAGTAGGCATATAATTGATTGATGGCACCCGTATAGGCATTCGCTGCATTTGCTCTTGGTCCATAGGCTAAATCTGCAACAATACCCGTTTTTCCTTTTTCATATGAAAAAACAGTGTTTACCATTCCCAATCCAAATCCATTTGCAGGAACATCAGAGAGCACTCCTATAGTCCCTAGTGAGTTTTCTGACAGATTGCTGCTGTAATAGGTGTCTACACTTCCGCTTAATGTAAAAGTGCCCTTATCTTCTTCCTGTGCGGTTGAGATAAAGCTGATTGCGACTAGTAAACTAAAAATAATTTTTTTCATAATGTGTGATTTTAAATGTTGTATTATTTGATTTGAACAGGTCAAAAGTAGCTTTTAAAATTTAATAACCAAGGGGGGTGATCTACGAAAACGTTGTAATTTAATTTTATACCCTCAAAAAATAGGGGGTTAAATTTTTATAAGTATATTTTATATCAATTTTAGGGATGTAAAAGTGAGGTATAAGAAAAATGAATCTATAATTTTGTGATATTCATAAAAATGCACTTTTTGAAAAAAAAAATCATTTTGTTGTATTTTTGAGGGTATGAAATACACGTTTTCTTATTTGATTGACATACAATTTTTAGGTTTTAGGTTCTCTGGCTGGCAAAAACAAGCCAATGCAAAAACATTGCATGACATGATTGATAAAACCTTGTCTTTTGTTTTTGAACATGTTGATTTTAAGACAATTGGCATTGGTAGAACGGATGCAAAAGTGTCTGCAAATTCTTTTTGTGTTCAGTTATTTACAGATGATATCCTTGAGGAAACTTCTTTTATAGAGTCTTTAAACGCTAATTTTTCTCCTGATTTTAAAGCTATTTCAATTCAGGAGGTATCGATTAAATTTAATATTATCAATGCGCCAAAGCTTAAAGAATACCATTATTATTTTTCTTTTGGTGATAAAAATCATCCTTTTGCGGCTCCTTTTTTAATAAATATTGATAAAGATTTAGATATTGATACCATGATGAAAGGGGCAAAATTATTTGAAGGAGAGCATTATTTTCATAAATATTGTACAAAACCATCTGAGCACACTATTTTTAAAAGAGTCATTGATTCTTGTGAAATAACAGAGAATACTATTTTAACTGCTAGCTTCTTTCCAAAAAAGTCCTATATATTAAAGGTCAAAGGAAAAGGCTTTTTACGATATCAAATTCGATTGATGATGGCAACTTTGTTTGAATTAGGAAAAGGAAAAATTGATTTGGAATTTATTGAAGCCTCTTTACAAGAAGATAATGACAGAAAATTTTTAAGAGAAATTGCACCATCTTCTGGTTTACAGTTATATAATATTGAGTTGGAAATATAATTGATAACCCAGGTGCACAAGGGATTGAAGCAATTGTTTGAGCTCTTTTTGATCTTCCAAAAAAGCGAGTGCGAAAAGCCCGACCTGAAAGGTTGTGCCCAAAAAAAAATCCACCTTAAAACAAAGATGGATTTCTTAATGTTGTATTTGAAATTGAAATTTATCCTTTGAGAATTCCTCTTGAAATTACGATTTTCTGAATTTCTGAAGTCCCTTCGTAAATCTGTGTAATTTTTGCATCGCGCATTAAACGCTCTACATGATATTCTTTCACAAAACCATTACCTCCATGAATTTGAACGGCTTCAACGGTGTGTTCCATGGCAACTTTACTGGCGTATAATTTTGCCATTGCAGAAGACATGTCGTAATTATTTCCTTGGTCTTTGTCCCAAGCTGCTTTCATAACCAACATTCTGGCAGCTTCTATCTCGGTGTGCATGTCTGCTAATTTAAACGCAATGGCTTGATGGTTGGAAATTTCTGTTCCAAAAGCCTTTCTTTCGTTAGAGTATTTCAGGGCTAATTCATAGGCTCCTGCAGCAATTCCTAGAGCCTGCGCAGCAATACCAATTCGTCCTCCAGAAAGTGTTTTCATGGCGAATTTGAATCCAAATCCATCTTCACCAATTCTGTTTTCTTTGGGTACTTTTACATCGTTAAATTGGAGAGTATGGGTGTCACTTCCTCGAATTCCTAATTTGTCTTCTTTGGGACCAATATGAAAACCTTCAGTTCCTTTTTCAACAATAAAAGCATTGATGCCTCTATGTCCTTTTTCTCTGTCGGTTTGCGCAATTACTAAATACACATCAGATCTTCCTCCGCTTGTGATCCAGTTTTTTGTTCCGTTAATCACATAATGGTCTCCTTTGTCTATTGCGGTTGTTGCTTGTGATGTTGCATCTGAACCAGCCTCTGGCTCGCTCAAACAAAATGCTCCTACAAATTCACCTGTAGCTAATTTTGTTAAGTATTTTTGTTTTTGCTCTTCAGAACCATAGCTTTCTAGGCCATAACAAACTAAAGAATTATTTACAGAGACAATTACAGAGGCAGAGGCGTCTATTTTAGACAGTTCCTCCATAACCAATACATACGAAGTAGCGTCCATTCCGCTTCCTCCATATTCTGGATCCACCATCAACCCCATAAAACCTAAATCTCCCATTTTCTTGACTAATTCTTGTGGAAATTCTTGTTTATTATCTCTTTCAATAACGCCAGGCAACAACTCTGTCTGTGCAAAATCTCTTGCAGCGTCTCTAATCATTTGGTGTTCTTCTGTTAAGCTAAAATCCATGTTTTTGTTTAATTAAGTTCTAGTTTTCCGAGTGCAAAGATATCGATTTCGTAACATATTTTGAAAAGAGTTTTATTATTTTTACAGATATGATTCAAAATAAAGTTTTTGCAATTGGTATTATGTCTGGAACCTCTCTAGATGGAATCGATTTTGTGTATGTGAGGTTTGATACAAACTACTATGCAAATTTTGAAATTTTAGAAGCAACAACTATTTCCTATTCTTCAGAATGGAAACTCAAATTGCAAAATGCAATTTCTTTTTCGGCCGATGCACTGCAACAATTAGATGTTGATTATGGAAAATTACTAGGCGAAAAAACAAATGATTTTATACGTAAGTTTAATATTGGCACCATTAATTTTATAGCCTCTCATGGGCATACTGTTTTGCATCAGCCAGACAAAGGAATTACACTTCAGGTTGGGAATGGACAAGTGCTTGCTAGCATGACAAATCAAAAAGTAATTTGCGATTTCAGAACCCAAGATGTGAAGTTGGGTGGGCAAGGGGCGCCATTAGTACCTATTGGAGATGAGTTGTTGTTTCCTGAATATGATTTCTGTTTAAATTTGGGTGGTTTTGCAAATGTTTCTTTTAAGAAAGGAGGTAAACGAATTGCTTATGACATTTGTCCGGTGAATATTGTGTTGAATCATTATGTAAAAAAAATAGGACTAGACTTCGATGATTCTGGTAAAATAGCATCGGCTGGAACAATACATACAGCCCTTTTAGTGAAGTTGAACGAATTGGATTTTTATGAAAAAGAGCCCCCAAAATCTTTAGGATTAGAATGGGTGCAAAAGCATGTATTTCCTTTAATAGATGAATTGGAAACAGATGTTTCAGTGATATTAAGAACTTTTGTGGAACATGTTGCTGCACAGATTTCAAACTCCATAAAACCTGGTACAAATGTTTTGTGTACAGGTGGTGGGACGTATCATGCTTTTTTAATGGGTAGAATTCAAGAATTATTGAAAACAGAAATTACTTTGCCAACAACAAAACTTATTGATTTTAAAGAAGCTTTAATTTTTGCTTTTTTGGGTTTGTTAAGAAGCAAGAAGGAAATGAATTGTTTACAATCGGTAACGGGTGCTTTAAAAGATCATTCTTCTGGGGTTGTTTTTTACCCAAAAGGTATTTAAGGCAAAAATAATTTGACTCCTCATTTTTTTAGAGTAAGTTTGTTAGAATCAATTTAAAATAATTAAAATTTCTCCATATAATGAATCAGCTTTAACTTCTTAAGAGCGGAATTGTAGAAAAATTGTACTGAAAATTATTGAATTAAAGTTGAAGATTATTATACTAGAAAATGAAAGAATTATTAAAAATATACGAAAATAAGCAACCAGAAATCGTTTTTCATTGGAAAGACCAAGAAACCGATGCGGAAGGGTGGACCGTGATCAACTCTTTAAGAGGAGGTGCTGCAGGTGGAGGTACAAGAATGCGTAAAGGGCTGAATATGAATGAGGTTCTCTCATTAGCTAAAACAATGGAAGTGAAATTTACCGTTTCTGGTCCGGCAATTGGCGGTGCCAAGTCGGGCATTAATTTCGACCCTAACGACCCTAGAAAAAGAGGGGTTTTAGAGCGCTGGTATAAGGCTGTTACGCCGCTACTAAAGCATTATTATGGAACAGGAGGCGATTTAAATGTAGATGCAGATAAAGATGTGATTCCAATTACAGAAAGTTGTGGAGTTTGGCATCCGCAAGAAGGAATTTTTAACGGACATTTTAAGCCAACAGAGGCTGATAAAATTAATAGAATTGGACAGTTGCGTCTAGGAGTTATCAAAGTAATAGAAGACCAACAATTTTCACCTGATGTATCTAGAAAATATACTGTAGCTGATATGCTAACAGGCTATGGTGTTGCCGAAGCTGTAAAACATTATTATACAATTTACGGAGGAAATATTGAGGGGAAAAAAGCCATTGTTCAAGGCTTTGGAAATGTGGGGTCTGCTGCTGCTTACTATTTAACCCAATTGGGAGCAAAAGTAGTTGGAATAATAGATCGGGATGGCGGAGTTATCAATGAAGAAGGATTCTCTATGAATGAAATGAGGGATTTGTTTTTAGCAAAAGAGGGGAACAAATTAGTTGCTGATGCTATGATTTCTTTTGATGAAATTAATGAGAAAATTTGGAGTTTACCTGCAGAAATATTTATTCCAGCTGCAGCCTCTAGATTGGTTTCTCAAGAGCAAGTGCAACAAATGATAGACTCTGGTTTAGAAGTTATTTCTCCGGGAGCAAATGTGCCCTTTGCCGATACAGAAATCTTTTTTGGACCCATTATGGAGTACACAGATAAACACCTAAGTCTATTGCCTGATTTTATTTCTAATTGTGGTATTGCAAGAGTTTTTGCCTATTTAATGGAGGCAAAAATACAATTGCCAATGCAAGATCAGGCTATTTTTGAGGATACTTCTCAGATCATAAAAAAAGCTTTACAAAAAACATTTAATAAAAGTGCATCAAAAACTAAAATCTGTTCAACAGCTTTTGAAATTGCATTGAAACAACTAATTTAGACTACTTAATATATGGAATCAGTAATTATCATTGTATTTGTAATGGGCTATTTAGCCATTACTTTAGAACATAATTTAAAATTAGATAAATTGATTCCTGCCCTAATAATGATGGCGGTTTGTTGGGCGCTAGTTGCGCTTGGTATCGATAGTTTCTCCAATTGGTTTGATTCAAGTAAACACGGATTGGTTGAGGGTTTTGCCTCAATGGTTCATGATGATAAGTTACACTTAGTTGAAGAAACATTATTACATCACTTAGGAAAAACAGCAGAGATTTTAGTATTCCTTTTAGGGGCGATGACCATTGTTGAAATCATTGATTATTTTGATGGGTTTTCTACCATTAAAGGATATGTAAAGTTCAAAAGTAAAAAGAAACTATTATGGATGTTTGCAATTCTAGCTTTTATTCTCTCTGCTATTATAGATAACCTAACCGCTACTATTGTGCTGATCTCTATACTTCAGAAGATTGTTAAAAAGAGAGATGACAGAATCTGGTTTGCAGGTTTAATTATTATTGCGGCAAATGCAGGTGGTGCATTTTCACCTATTGGAGATGTAACTACAACCATGTTGTGGATTGGAGACAAGGTAAGTACAGCAATGTTGTTTGTATATTTATTCATACCATCGCTTTTGTGCATGTTGGTGCCCACTTATATTGCAACATTTCTGCCGGCATTTAAAGGAGAGATTAATTTTGATGAAAATGACGTTGAAAAACCAAAAAGTATGCACAGTGCAAGAATGTTGTATTTAGGTTTAGGAGCCATTTTATTTGTTCCTTTCTTCAAAACAATAACACACTTACCTCCTTATGTTGGGATGATGTTATCTTTAGGTGTTGTTGCTACTTTTGCTGAAATATATAGTAATTCGAAATTTTCTATTTCAAGTGTAGAAGGCAAACAAGCAGAGGAGCATGTTTCGGGAGCGCATCACAGTCCTGTGCATTCTTCTTTGTCTAAAATAGAAATGCCAAGTATTCTATTTTTCTTAGGAATTTTAATGGCTGTTGCCGCTCTTGAGTCTCTAGGAATTTTATTCAATTTTGCAGATAATCTAAAACAAGGAATTCCTTTAATGGGCTTTGAATTAGAGGGAACTACAGTTTCTGATTTGGTGGTGATTCTATTAGGAATTGGTTCTGCAATTATTGATAATGTGCCTTTAGTTGCCGCAAGTTTAGGGATGTTCTCTGAACCTTTAGACAATCCTTTATGGCATTTTATAGCCTTTTCTGCGGGTACTGGTGGCTCTATGTTAATTATAGGATCTGCTGCAGGGGTGGTTGCAATGGGAATGGAAAAAATAGACTTCTTTTGGTATATAAAGAAAATATCTTGGTTAGCATTTATAGGGTTTATCATTGGTTCTGCGGCTTTTGTGGTAATCAGGGAATTTATATAACTAAAAAAATAAGCTGAAAAATGTCATTTTGTATTCCTACAGAATGACATTTTTTTGATACGATGTTCAGCCTATTCTTTTGTTGTGAAACAATTTAAAAAAAGAATAGTCGTTACTTAAATAGAACTAAAAAAAGGAATTGGATGAGATCATTTTTTCAAGAGAATAAAGAAGTTTTAGAAGAAGTTACTTCAGAAGAAAAAACACTTTCTATCTATAAGTTGATTATGGATGGAGGGTTAGGAGGGCAACTAATCATAGCTTTGCTTTTTGTGTTGCTCACAGTGGCTCTTTATATTTATTTTGAACGTTTTTTTGCTATAAAAGCTGCATCAAAAATTGATGAAAATTTTATGAATCAAATTAAAGACTATGTGTCTGCTGGAAAATTAGAAGCGGCAGATGCGCTTTGTAAAAGTAAAAATACACCTACAGCACGTTTAATTGGCAAAGGAATTTCGAGAATCGGAAAGCCTTTAGATGACATACATACGGCAATAGAAACCGCAGGAAAACTTGAAGTGTATCAATTAGAAAAAAACGTGAGTGTTTTAGCTACCATTGCAGGAGCAGCTCCAATGATTGGGTTTTTAGGAACGGTAATTGGAATGATTGTTGCCATTCATGAACTCGCAAATGCGGGGGGTCAGATTGATATAAAAATGCTTTCGGATGGATTATACACAGCAATGACTACCACTGTAGCTGGTTTAATTGTTGGTATTATGGCATATATAACTTATAACCATCTGGTGGTTAGAACCGATAAGGTTGTGTATCAAATGGAAGCAAAATCTGTTGAGTTTTTAGATTTATTAAACGAACCAGTGTAGTATGAATTTAAGAGGAAGAAATAAAGTAGACCCAACGTTCAATATGTCTTCAATGACAGATATTGTTTTTTTATTGCTCATATTTTTCATGCTTACATCAACATTAGTAACCGTAAGTGCTATTGATGTTTTGCTGCCCAAGGCTAGTGGAAAAACAGAAAATAGTAAAGCTGTTGCGGTAACTATTACGAGTACATCATTGTTTTATATTGATAAAACAAAGGTGAGTTTCTCTAACTTAGAAAGCGAAATATTAAGAAAAGTTGGAGCAGATAAAAAGAAAACCATTGTCATTCGTGGAGATAAAGAGGTTGCTTACAAAAATGTTATGAGGGTGATTGACATTGCAAACAAGAATAAATTAAAAATGATTTTAGCTGTAAAAGGCAAATAAAATGCCAGTTTTAGATACCAAACATAAACGTAAATCTGCTGTAATTACAGCCATTATTCTGCTGCTTCTTATTTTCGGGATTTTTAATTATGGAATGCAGTATTTAGATCCGCCAGAAGAATATGGTTTGGCAATTAATTTTGGAGATTCAAATTTTGGTGCTGGAGAACCTGTCCAAAAAACAAAAAAAGCCCCAACATCAAAAGTTGTTGAAAAACAAGAGCTGGTAGAAGAGGTAAAAGAAACCCCGAAAGAAATCATAGAAGAAGAAATAATAACTAGTGATGCTTCAAAAGATGTTCCTGTAGTGGAAAAAGTAAAAGAAGTAAAAAAAGAACCTGTAAAAGAGGTTGTTGAAAAAGAGATTCCAAAAGAAAAAGAAAAACCAAAACCATCCAAAGAAACTACGGATGCTTTAAATAGTCTTTTAAATGGGAATGCTTCAGATGGCCAGCCAAAAGCAGAGGGCGATGATGTGAAAGAAGGGGTAAAAGGAAATGAAAAAGGCGATGCGAATGCCAATAGGTATTATGGAAATATGGGAAGTGGTGCGGATGGAAACTATAATCTTGCAGGAAGAAAAGCCTTATCTAAACCAAAAAAGCAGCCAGATTGCCAAGAAGAAGGAGTTGTTGTTGTAAGAATTACAGTTGATAAAAACGGAAAAGTAATCAGTGCAACTGCCGGTGTAAAGGGAACCACAAATAGGGCAGCATGTTTGTTAAAGCCTGCAAAAGAAGCTGCTTTAAACACAAAATGGAACGCAGATAGAAATGCCCCGTCAGAACAAACAGGAACTATTATTTATAAGTTTTCTTTGATAAAATAAGGGCTCGTTTTGAATTGAGAGCCTTTGTTAAAAAGAGGATTGACAATAGGGACCATTCATTGAGCAGAACAAATTGAGTTTTCACTGACAATAGAAGTCTTTTTTATAATATGTTTCCGATATTTGTAATATTATTGCGACACATATTATAAAAATAGAAGTTATCATAAGGTGTAAAACTTTTTTGACAAAATATTTTTTTGTGATTGCTAATTAAATTTATATTTGGAGTCCAAAAAAAATGAAAAAAAAAATAATTATAGTTTCAGGGTATTTTAATCCAATACACAAAGGGCATTTAGAATATTTTAATCATGCAAAAGCCCTAGCGGATGAATTATTTGTAATTGTGAATAGCGATTTGCAGAGAGGTTTAAAGGGGTCTAAAGAATTTCAAAAAGAAGACGAGCGATTATTCATTGTTCAGAATATAAAAGCGGTAGATAAAGCTATGATTTCTGTAGATACAGATCGCACTGTCCGTGAATCTATTCGTGCTATTTTTGAGACCTATGGCAAAGAATATGAATTAGGATTTGCCAATGGTGGAGATCAGGATAATAACTCAATTCCAGAAGCTCCAATTTGTAAAGAATTAAAAATTCAATTAATAGATGGTCTTGGAGATAAAATACAATCATCATCTTGGTTATTAAATAAAAAATAAAAATATGATAGTAGGAATAACTTTTAGTGCTTTTGATTTGTTGCATGCAGGTCATATTAAAATGTTGGAAGATGCAAAGCGTCAATGCGATTACTTAATTTGTGGTTTGCAAACAGATCCAACACTTGATAGACCAGAAAAAAACAGACCCGTACAATCTGTTGTAGAACGTTATATTCAGTTAAAAGGATGCAAGTTTGTGGATGAAATTGTTCCTTATGCAACGGAACAGGATTTGGAGGATGTTCTACGTTCTTTTAAGATTGATGTGAGAATTATAGGAGATGAGTATGCTAGTAAGCAGTTTACTGGGAGAAAATATTGTGAAGAGACCGGAATAGGATTGTATTTTAATAAAAGAGAGCACCGTTTTTCTAGTAGTGGATTGCGAAAAGAAGTACAAGAAAAAGAAAATTTAATAACGAAAGATAAATAGTTTTAAAAAATAACATCGTCTTATTGTTGTTATGAGGTACGAAGAAACCATCGCTTGGATGTTTGCTCAGCTGCCAATGTACCAAAGAGCTGGTGCAACAGCATTTAAGAAAGATCTAACCAATATTCTAGCATTTTCTAAAGAGCTCCATTTCCCAGAGCGTAAGTTCAAGTCAATTCATGTTGGAGGTACCAATGGCAAAGGATCTACGAGTCATATGATTGCTTCTGTTCTTCAAGAAGCAGGCTATAAAGTAGGATTGTATACCTCGCCACATTTAAAAAACTTTACAGAGAGAATTCGAATAAATGGAGATGAAATTCCGAAGTCAAAAGTATGTTCGTTTATAGAGCAGTATCAAAATTTTTTAGAAAAGCAAAAGCTGTCTTTTTTTGAGATGACTGTTGGAATGGCTTTTGATTTTTTTGCTGAAGAAAAAGTCGACATTGCTATTATTGAAGTCGGTTTAGGAGGGAGACTAGATTCAACAAATATTATTAGGCCAGAAATTTCTGTGATTACAAATATTGGTTTAGACCATACCGAATTTTTAGGAGAAACTTTACCAGAAATTGCCTTTGAAAAAGCAGGGATTATAAAAAATAATGTTCCAGTAATTATTGGAGAAGCCCAAAAAGAGGTGAAGGCTGTTTTTTTAGAAAAAGCAAAAGAAATGAGAGCAGAAATCATTTTTGCTACTGAGAATGCCAACAACTACAAAACAGATTTATTAGGAGTGTATCAAAAGAAAAATATAAACACCGCAGTATCGGCAATTCATCACTTAAAAGAATTTGAAGTTTCTCATGAAAATATATTGAGTGGATTATTACATGTTGTAGAAAATACCCATCTAAAAGGACGATGGCAGATTCTTCAAGAAACCCCTAAGGTTATTTGTGATACTGCGCATAATAAAGAGGGGTTGCGTTTGGTGTTGAGTCAGCTACATAAAGAGAGCTATAAAAAAATCCATATTGTTTTAGGGGTGGTTTCAGATAAAAATTTAGAGGATATTTTACCAATGTTTCCTAAACACGCAAGGTATTATTTTTGCAAACCCAATGTTCCTAGAGGGATGCCTGTAGCTATTTTATATAACAAATCAAAAAAATTTAATTTGATTGGAAAGAAATATGTATCCGTTGCAAAAGCATATAAGGAGGCTTTACTAAATGCAAATCAGGAAGATATAATTTATGTTGGCGGAAGTACATTTGTGGTTGCTGAAATTATTTAAATAAAAGTTCTTTTTTCTTTTGTTAGATTTAAAATCTATTATATATTTGCATCCGCTTTAGGGCAATTAGCTCAGTTGGTTCAGAGCATCTCGTTTACACCGAGAGGGTCGGGGGTTCGAATCCCTCATTGCCCACATCAATCACAATCCTGATGAATTTTCATTGGGATTTTTTGTTTTCAAAAAACAGTAGCTTGCTTCGTGTTTTTTGAAAACGAAAAAGACCACATGAGCGAAGCTCATGAGGATTGTATTTGCAGCAGTGGTTTCGATAGGGGATCTACAATCCCTCATTGCCCACATCAATCACAATCCTGATGATTTTTCATTGGGATTTTTTGTTTTCAAAAAACAGTAGCTTGCTTCGTGTTTTTTTAAAACGAAAAAGACCACATGAGCGAAGCTCATGAGGATTGTATTTGCAGCAGTGGTTTCAATAGGGGATCTACAATCCCTCATTGCCCACATCAATCACAATCCTGATGAATTTTCATTGGGATTTTTTGTTTTCAAAAAACAGTAGCTTGCTTCGTTCTTTTTTGAAAACGAAAAAGACCATAGAAGCGAATCTTATTAGGATTGTATTTGCAGCAGTGGTTTCGATAGGGGATCTATAATCCCTCATTGCCCACATCAATCACAATCCTGATGAATTTTCATTGGGATTTTTTGTTTTCAAAAAACAGTAGCTTGCTTCGTTCTTTTTTGAAAACGAAAAAGACCACATAAGCGAAGCTTATTAGGATTGTATTTGCAGCAGCGGTTTCGATAGGGGATCTATAATCCCTCATTATCCATTTAAATCCCTTTTTATCATTTGATTTGATGAGTTTTTTAGTTATTATGTTCTTCGACAGTTTTCTGGATTTTGATTGATACTCTCATTACTTTAAGGCGAGAGTGTTCTTGTAACACATTTGCTAGTTCATTAAGATAAAAGATATTTGCTCTGCTCGAGCCAATAGATGAAAGGTTTATTTAAATAAATCTGAGTGTGTTCCAATTCTAATTAAATTTATTTTTTTAGGATTTTCTATTTGAAACCAAATGATTAAAAGGTCTGGTTTAATGTGACACTCCCAATTATTTTTAAAGTTCCCTCTTAACTTATGCGGTTTCATCTGAATTGGTATTCCTTCAACTCCTTTTTGTTGTAATGTTTTTAGGATTATTCTAACAATAGCTTCATCACTTGGGTTTTTCTTTATTTTTTTTAAATCTTTTTTAAACTTCGTTGAAATAATTAATGTGTACATATTTCAATTATAAAGAGTCCATAAATTGGTCCACATTTTGTATTTCCTCTAAATTTCCCTCTACATTAAATTCTTCAATAGCTTTTATTGTTTCTTCGTTAGGAATATTTCCAACATCTTTATATAGTAGGTATTCTATATAATTATTAAGACTTCTTTTTTCTGCTTTTGCTTTTTCTTTAATAAGGTTCAATAATTCTTTATTAAACCTAAGAGCTGTTTGTATTTTTACTGATTTTCCTGACATTTGTATTGTTTTATAAAAAAAATTCTTTTACCAAAGATATCAAATAACACTATGATATGCAAATAATATAATAGTGTTATTTGTCTCGGCTCTTTGTTGTGAAATCGTGTATCGATTAATTTAAATTATAAAAGTAGCCCTTGATAGAAATAGAGATGAAAAAGAAATTCTGCAATTAAAAAGCTCTATGTTTAGTTGATCAAGGATTACTAATTTTAGAAAGCAAAAAACTTTGCGTATTCTGCTGTTTTTTTAACTTTAACACAACCGTCCACAAATTTATTTACATAACCTCTCTTTATTTCATGTGTATTTAAAATTTAATGATTGAGTCCACTCCGAAAACAGACAATTTTCATAAAAGGAGTTATTTTGGATGAGATTTTCGTTTTTTGAAATTCGGTGATGCCTAAGCATCAGCTAATTGAAGAAAGTGAAAATATAGCTAAAAGAAACGTTTTTGATTTTAGGTGTTTTCGGAGTGGACTCATGATTGATAAATATGACTTTTAATGTAAACAAACGATTTTCAGTGAGTCATCTAACGGTTTTGTTAAGGGGTCTACAATCCTTAATTGCTCACTAAGTGGAAATCCTTCAGAAAAAGTGAAGGCTTTTTTTGTTTTAAACAGTTTTATATGAGAGGTTCATCAAAACATTTTTTGTACATTCGTGTTTGAAGAAATTAAACTATTTGTAAGTGAATATTGATTTATCAGGGAAGAGAATAGTAGTAACAGGTGGTGCTGGTTTTATCGGGTCTAATCTTTGTGAAGCTTTACTTGAAAGAGATAATAAAGTTATTTGTTTAGATAATTTTTCAACAGGAAAAAAAGAAAATATTTCTGAATTTTTGTTACATCCTAATTTTACTTTAATTGAAGGAGATATTCGTGATTTAAATGATTGTTTAAAAGTAACTAAACATGCAGACTTCGTTTTACATCAAGTGGCTTTGGGTTCTGTGCCAAGATCTATAAAAGATCCAATTACTTCAAATGATGTAAATATTAGTGGTTTTTTAAATATGTTAGTCGCTTCTCGGGATAATAAGGTAAAACGTTTTGTGTATGCTGTCAGTTCTTCAACGTATGGAGATTCCGAATCATTACCAAAAGTTGAAGATGTAATAGGAAAACCTTTGTCACCATACGCAATTACAAAAAATGTAAACGAATTATATGCAGATGTTTTTTCGAAAACCTATGGGTTAGAAACTATAGGCTTAAGATATTTTAATGTTTTTGGTAGAAAACAAGATCCAAATGGGGCTTATGCAGCAGTTATTCCCAAGTTTATTAGCTTACTAATGAATTTAGAATCACCGACTATAAATGGTGATGGATTTAATTCAAGAGATTTTACCTACATAGACAATATTATTCAAATTAATTTATTGAGTTTAGTCGCAGAAAAAGAATCTGTTAATACTATTTATAACGCAGCTTACGGAGATCGGAATACTTTAAATGATTTGATTTTCTATTTAAAAGAGTTAATGTCAAAATATAATTCTGAAATTAAAAATGTGAAAATAGTTTATGGTCCAAATAGGTTGGGAGATATTCCTCATTCTCATGCAGAAATTAAAAAAGCTAAAGAGATGTTAAATTATAATCCTGAGTATTCTTTGCAAAAAGGATTAAAAGAAGCAATACAATGGTATTGGGGAAATTTGAAGTAATGAAGGTAAGGACGAAGACAGAAGACTAAGACTAAGACTAAAACGAAGACTATGACGTTGACTGTGACTAAGACAAAAACTAAGACTTGGATTGAATGAGGAATTTTAGGGAATATGATGTTTGGATTGACGCAATGGAAGCCGTTGAGAATGTTTATAAGGTAACTGATAGTTTTCCTTCTGATGAAAGATTTTCATTGGCATCTCAAATTACGCGATCTGCTGTTTCAATTCCCTCAAATATTGCAGAAGGTGCTTCTCGGACATCCGAAAAGGATTTTGCAAGGTTTTTGGAATATAGTTTAGGCTCTAGTTTTGAATTAGTGACGCAATTAAGAATTGCAAGTAGACGAAAGTATGTTGGGCGCTCTGAATTTGAGGCCTTGTTGAAGAATGTTATTAGTTTACAGAAAAGAATATATGCATTGAGAAAGAAAGTGCTGAATGGCTAAAACGAAGACTAAGATTAAGACGAAGACGAATCAAAGCCTTAGTTTTTGTCTTCGTCTTAGTCTTAGTCCTAGTCTCAGTCAATAAAAAGTTTATTTAAGAAACGAAATATATAATGAAGAACTAAGGCAAATTTAAATGTTAGAACAAAAGCCTTCGTCTTCGTAAATAAATAAAATGAGTAAAATTAAAATTACTATAATTGGTTTAGGTTATGTAGGGTTGCCTTTAGCAAGATTGTTTGCAACAAAATATGCTGTAGTTGGTTTTGATATCAATAAAGCTAGAGTTTCTGAATTAAAAGTAGGGCATGATGCTACTTTAGAAGTTGAAAATGTTATTTTAAATGAAGTTTTGGTTCAAGAAAATTCTCATGAAAAGGGACTTTTTATAACAGATTCAATGGAAGATATAAGAGATAGTAATTATTATATTGTTACAGTTCCTACACCAGTAGATAAAAACAATAGACCAGTTTTAACCCCATTGATTAAAGCGAGTGAAACTGTTGGTCAAGTTTTAAAAAGTAATGATATTGTTATTTATGAATCCACAGTATATCCAGGTGCAACCGAAGAAGATTGCATTCCTGTTTTAGAGAAAATATCAGGATTAAAATTTAACAACCATTTTTTTGCAGGCTATTCACCAGAAAGAATAAATCCGGGAGATAAAAAACATACGGTTGAGAATATATTAAAAGTTACTTCTGGATCTAATGTAGAAACTGGAAAAAAAGTAGATGAACTATACAAATCAGTTATCACTGCAGGTACTCATTTAGCACCCACTATAAAAGTGGCAGAAGCAGCTAAAGTAATAGAGAATTCTCAAAGAGATATCAACATTGCCTTTGTAAATGAGTTGGCAAAGATTTTTAATTTAATGGATATTAATACGCAAGATGTTTTAGCAGCAGCAGGAACAAAATGGAATTTCTTGCCTTTTAAGCCAGGTTTGGTTGGTGGGCATTGTATAGGTGTAGATCCTTATTATTTAGCACAAAAAGCACAAGAATATGGGTATCATCCAGAAATTATTTTATCAGGAAGAAGAGTGAATGATAGTATGGGGAAGTATGTTGCTTCAGAAGTTGCAAAATTAATGATTAAAGAAGATGTAGAGGTAAAAGGAGCTGAGGTTTTAGTTTTAGGGATTACATTTAAAGAAAATTGTCCTGATGTTCGGAATACAAAAGCGGTAGATGTTGTAAATGAGTTGCTAGATTTTGGAACAAATATCATTATTTACGACCCTTCTGCAATTCCTGAAGAAGTAAAAAAAGAATATAATTTAAAGTCTCAAAATACTGTTCCAAAGAAAAGGTTTGATGCAATAGTGCTAGCAGTAGCTCATAAAGAATTTAAGGAATTAGATTTAGAATCCCTTAAAAAAGAAAAAGCAATAGTATACGATGTGAAGAATTTTCTTTCATCAGAAATAGTAGATAAATTTTTATAATTGATGAAAAATTTCGCTTTAATAGGAGCTGCGGGTTATATCGCTCCAAGACATTTAAAAGCAATAAAAGATACGAATAATACGCTAATCGCTGCACTCGATAAGTTTGATTCTGTGGGGGTTATGGATTCTTATTTTCCGAAAGCAGATTTTTTTGTGGAATTTGAGCGTTTTGATCGTCATATAGAAAAAATAAAAAGAAATGGAATTTATATAGATTATGTAAGTATTTGTACACCCAATTATTTACATGATTCGCATATTAGAATGGCTTTACGAAGAGGAGCGGATGCTATTTGTGAAAAACCATTAGTTTTGAATCCGTGGAATGTTGATGCCTTAAAAGAGATTGAAAGAGAATCTGGACAAAAAATAAATACAATTTTACAGCTAAGATTACATCCAAGTATTATTGCTTTAAAAAATAAAGTTGATGCTGAGAATAAAAAAGAAAAATATGATATTGATTTAACCTACATTACCTCAAGAGGAAACTGGTATGACATTTCTTGGAAAGGAGATGAAAGTAAGTCAGGAGGAATTGCAACAAATATTGGAGTTCATTTTTTTGATATGCTCTCTTGGATTTTTGGAGAAGTTCAAGACAATATTGTACATCTTAGAGAAAAAGATAAAGCAGCAGGGTATTTAGAGTTTAAAAATGCAAGAGTGCGTTGGTTTTTGTCCATTGATGAAAATGATTTACCTAAACATGTAAAGGAAAAAGACCAAAGAACTTTTCGTTCTATAAATATAGATAATGATGAATTAGAATTTAGTAATGGTTTTACGGATTTGCATACAGATAGTTATAAAGGCATTTTGACTGGAAATGGTTTTGGATTGGAAGATGTAAAAACTTCAATCCAAATTGTCTATACTATTAGAAATCAGGAGTTAAGGGATGTTGGAGAAAAACACCTTTTTATCAAATAGATATTTCATTCATATTAAATAAAAAATTGAATAACATGTAGTTCTCTTGATTTGTCTAAGAAGGATTTCTTTTCGTAAAAAATTATTGTGAAAGCAAATAATACACTTTGGATACCAATGTTAAAGAAAAATAATGATTTTCCGTGTCAGTTTTTAAAGGGGAACATTAAATTAATTCAGAAAAACTTAATTGATGATGTACTAAAATCGCCCTTCTTTATTGTCTAGTCAAATATAGTAAGTCGACCTTTATGGGGAAATCAAAAATTGATTATGAGGTGTTATCGAAAGAATTTTTCGGGACTCTGCCACAGGCTTCCTAAACTGTCCTTCCGAACGCAAATGAAATCAAAATGTATTTTGATTGACAGTATTCAGTGAAGCTTATGAGTGTGAATTTCAAAAAAAAGAAATTTATTTAATGAGATTTCTCCTATCGTCGAAATGACAACCCTTTAACCCAAAGCTTGTGTTCAGATCAAAATCAAGGGGTAAATACCGCAAGAGCTCAGACGCAGTTACTGTTGTTGCAATCAGATGATTTAGCCTATTCTGTCTATTCAGAACTGTCAAAGCAGTCAGAATCGCAAGAAATTAAAGTGAAAGAAGATACTCCTATTTTCCCTATCATAGAGCCTGTTTTTATTCCTTTAAAAAAATCAGCACCAAAAAGATCAATCATTCTTGTTTTTTGAATATTTCTCGGGCTTGTTATTAGTATTGGCTATGTTTTGGTAAAACGACCCCTTCAAAAGATTCTTAAAGAAATAAAGTCTAAAAAAGAAGATTAATGGGTTAGTTTTCTAAGATACTTGATGGATATTCTTTATTTTTAGCGGGTGAAAACACCCTTTTTTTAATTTATCTTTGAAAAATTAAGATGTTTTTCTGATATGTGTTATATTTGTACTTAAAAGAGATATCGAATCTCTGTATCTCCTAGTGAAAATAAGTATTTTATGTTAGAAGAAATTGCGCAACAAATTGAATCAGAATATTTATTGAAATTTATTTTTGGATTTTTTGGAATTTTCATCATTTCATTTTTATTAATTCCTAAAATAAGAGCTGTTGGTTTAAAATTGAATCTCAATGACACCCCAGATCGTAGAAGTTCCCATACAATTCCAGTCCCCACTTTTGGTGGTGTCGTTTTTTATGTAAGTTATATTCTGGTTTTGTTTTTGGCGCAGTCATTAGATATGAATCATGTTTCCATTACCTTGCTAGCCTCTATATCTATCTTGTTTTTTACAGGTTTCTTAGATGATTTTCGCAACCTTTCACCAAGAATTAAATTTTTATGTCAGATTATAGGTGTCGCTTTATTAATGACTCAGCCAGATTTTAGAATCCTGTCTCTTTATGGTTTTATGGGGATTTATGAGATTCCATTGTATGTATCCATTGCAGGAAGTATGTTTTTTCTGCTAGGACTGATTAATGCTTTTAATCTCATTGATGGCATAGATGGTCTATCAGGGATTACAGGAGTTATCGTCGCTTCTTTTTATAGCTACATGCTTTATAAACTGGGGTATTTTTTCTACTTGTCTTTAAGTTTAGCCACCATTGCAACCTTACTTGCTTTTTTGAGGTTCAATTTTTCTATGTCAAAAAAGATTTTTATGGGTGATACAGGGAGTTTAGTAATAGGTTTAGTTTTAGGTTTATTAACTCTAAAATTAATGTCTACAGCAGATGATGCGTTTAGTGTATTGTCTTTTAACATCGCACAATTACCCTTATTTTTAATCGCTGTTTTATTTGTGCCACTTCTCGATACCCTGCGAGTAATGCTTCTAAGGGTTACCAAGGGAGTCTCCATGTTTAAGCCAGATAGAAATCATATTCATCATATCATGGTAGATTTTGGCATGTCTCATAGAAAAGCTTCTTTTTTCATCGGTTTGGTTAATTTTCTGGTGGCGCTAACCATGTTCTATGTGATTCAAATATTTAATAATATTCAATCCTTATTAATCTTAGCCCTGTTGTTTTTTATTGCAATTATTGTCTTGTTTTTGATGAATAAAAATTTGACAGCAGTCAGGTTGAAAATCAAGATAAAAAATTCGATGAACAAGTTTTTATCTTTATAAAAATAATATAATAAATACTCTTTTTTAAAATTCCTTTTCTATATTTGCCTTCGAAAATGAAAGATAAAATCCTTAAAAAATGGTTTGTTTTATATACAAAACCTAGAAACGAAATCAAAGTATCACAAAGGCTTTCTGCTTTAGGAATTGAGAACTATACACCAACCAAATTAGAAGTTCGGCAATGGTCAGATAGAAAGAAAAAGATACTAGTGCCTTTATTGCCTTCTATGCTGCTTGTGAGTATCCATGAAAAGGAGGTAAACAAAGTATTTGAGGTTGCAGGTGTGGTTAGGTATTTATTTGAGAACCAAAAACGAGCTGAGGTTTCTAATGAAGAGGTGTTGGCAATGAAATATTATTTAGAGAACACCTATCATTCAAATAAAAAAGAGTTGGCGGTTGGTGTTGGTGAAACTGTCAAAGTCCCTTTATTAGAAGAGGAGGCAACCGTAATCTCTGTGAAAGGAAAAAATTGCTTGGCTCAGTTAAAAAAACTAGGAGCCATAGTATCATTTCAACTGAATTAATCAGTTGATTTTTTTTGGTCAAGAATTTCCATTACAGTGAGTAGTGACGGCGAAGCCGTATCTTAAAGCAATGTTTATAGACTTTAAAAGAGCGGTTAAAAATTAAAAATAAATAAGCTGACTACCGGTGGTAGTCGAGAAAAAATAAATTATGAAAGTAGGAATCACCTTTTCAACCTTTGATCTTTTTCATGCTGGGCATGTAAAGATGTTAGAAGAAGCAAAACGCCAGTGCGATTATTTAATCGTTGGTTTGCAGTTAGACCCTTCGATTGATCGCCCTGAGAAAAACGGACCTTCACAGTCGATTATTGAACGTTATATCCAACTGAAAGAATCTAAGCATGTAGATGAAATTGTACCCTATGTATCGGAACAAGATTTAGAAGATATTTTACGTTCTTTTAAATTGGATGTTCGAATTATTGGGGATGAGTACAGGGAAAAAAGCTACACAGGTAGAACCTATTGCGAAGAAAAAGGGATAGAGATATATTACAACTCCAGAGATCACCGATTCTCTTCGAGTGGGCTCAGAAAGCAAGTGAAAATAGCAGAAGATAAATAAGATATGAATATAACTGTTATAGGATCTGGATATGTTGGGCTCGTCTCAGGAACATGTTTTGCAGAAATGGGAAACAGGGTTACTTGTGTAGATATAGACCCAGTCAAGATTGAAAAACTAAACCAAGGGATCATTCCTATTTTTGAACCAGGTTTAGAGACCATGGTGTTAAAAAATGTAAAAAATAAGAACTTGTTTTTTACAACAGCGTTACACGAAGCTTTGCAGAATTCTGAAATTGCTTTTATAGCCGTTGGAACTCCGATGGGAGAAGATGGTTCTGCAGATTTACAATTTGTATTAGCAGTAGCGAAATCTATAGGGCAGTCGATGCAAAAAAGATTGATTGTGGTTGATAAATCTACGGTACCTATTGGAACAGCTGATCAAGTAAAGGCGACCATTCAAAAAGAGTTAGACATACAGAATTCTGATTTACAGTTTGATGTGGTTTCGAATCCTGAATTTTTAAAAGAGGGAGCTGCTATTGCAGATTTCATGAAACCAGATAGAGTGGTAATTGGAGCAGATTCTGAGATTGCCTTTAAAAAAATGAAGGAATTATACAATCCTTTTTTTAGAGATCAGGATCGCTTTATAGCTATGGATATTCGTTCTGCTGAAATGACCAAGTATGCTGCCAATGCGATGCTGGCTACCAAAATATCTTTTATGAATGAAATTGCCAATATCTGTGAAAAGGTAGGAGCCGATGCCAGTAAAGTACGAATTGGAATTGGTTCAGATCAACGTATTGGATACAGTTTCATTTATCCAGGAGCTGGTTATGGAGGTTCTTGTTTCCCAAAAGATGTTAAAGCACTCACGAAAATTGCCAAAGAAAATAACTATACTGCACAACTAATAACTGCAGTAGAGGAGGTTAACGATAAACAGAAATTAGTGATCGCTCAAAAAATTGTAACCCGTTTTGGGGAGGATTTAACCGGATTTACTTTTGGTATTTGGGGCTTGGCTTTTAAGCCAGGTACAGATGACATGCGCGAAGCACCAGCCATTTATGTAATCAAAGAATTAGTGAGCAGAGGTGCTAAAATAAAGGCCTATGATCCGAAGGCGATTGATGAAGCAAAAGAGCATTACCTAAAAGGAGTTTCAAATATAACCTATGCTTATTCTAAGTATGAGGTTTTAAAAGATTCAGATGCATTAGTATTACTAACTGAGTGGAAAGAGTTTCGTTCGCCTGATTTCGAGGAAATTAAAAAACATTTGAAAACTAATGTGATTTTTGATGGACGTAATCAGTACATAACTTGTAAGCTTGAGAATAGAGGAATAGAATATTTTAGAATTGGTAAGAAATAATTTTGGTTTTATAAAAAATATGAATTTAGAAAATAAAATAATTTTAGTTACTGGTGGTGCTGGTTTTGTTGGAAGTAATTTGTGCAAAGCTCTTGTATTATATAAAAACACCAAAGTATATTCATTAGATAATTATTTCACGGGCAAAGTTGAAAACCACACAGACGGAGTTCACTATATCAAAGGAGATACTTCATTAATAGACGACTTAATTAATTTCAACCCCGATATTATTTTTCACCTTGGTGAATATTCAAGGGTTGAACAAAGTTTTGAAGATATAGAAAAGGTTTGGAAGTTTAATACTCAAGGTACATTTGCAGTTTTAGAATTTGTTAGAAAAACTGGAGCTAAGCTTATTTATGCAGGTAGTAGTACAAAGTTTGGTGATAATGGAACAGGTTCAAATGCCAGCCCATATGCTTGGACAAAATCAAGTAATACTCAACTAGTCAAAAACTATGGAGCTTGGTTCAATATAGATTACGCTATCACATATTTTTACAATGTATATGGTAAAAATGAAATATCTGAAGGTAAATATGCTACTCTAATTGCTTTATTTACTCGAAAATATAAGAATAATGATCCTTTGACTGTTGTATCACCTGGTACTCAAGAAAGAAATTTTACACACATCGATGATATAATTAACGGACTAATTTTGGTTGGTAAAAACGGTAAAGGAGATGGTTATGGAATTGGAAGTAGAGATACCTTCACAATTCTTGAAATTGCTAAAATGTTCAAAGCGAATATAGAAATGCTTCCTGAACGAAATGGAAATAGAATGATAGCTGATTTAGTATCTGAAAAAACTGAAGCATTAGGCTGGAAGGAAAAATATAACATAAAAGATTACATAAAAAAAATAGTATCTGAGTAGTAAATTTACAAACAAAAATTAGCTTTTTTTTTAATCAAAAATAAATAATCAATAATAATGTTAAACCTAAACAATAAATCAATTTTAATTACAGGGGGTACTGGATCTCTTGGGAAAGCTTTAACAAAAAGAATTTATAATAAATTCCCAAATGTAAAACGATTAGTAATTTTCTCAAGAGACGAACAAAAACAGTTTAAAATGGCTCAGGAGTTCCCGATAGAAAAATATGATTCCATTCGTTTTTTTATTGGGGATGTTCGAGATAAAGAACGTTTAGTAAGAGCAATGAATGGAATTGATTATGTTATTCACGCAGCAGCAATGAAACATGTCCATCTAGCGGAATATAATCCATCAGAGTGTATTAAAACAAATATTAATGGAGCTGAGAATGTTATTCACGCTTGTTTGGAGACAAACGTGTCAAGGGTAGTCGCTTTATCTACAGACAAAGCTTGTGCACCTATTAATTTATATGGTGCAACAAAACTTACATCTGATAAGCTATTTGTAGCTGCTAACAATATTTCAGGAAGTATGGATATTCGTTTTTCAGTAGTTAGATATGGAAATGTCATGGGGTCAAATGGTTCGGTTATTCCATTTTTTATTAAGAAAAAAGAAGGAGGATTTTTACCCATAACAAATCCAAAAATGACTCGTTTTAATATATCATTAGATGGAGGTGTTGATATGGTACTGCACGCATTAGAAAACACCTGGGGTGGTGAGATTTTTATTCCAAAAATACCATCTTATAGAATTACAGATGTTGCCAATGCAATTGCTCCAGATATTGAACATAAAGTTATTGGGATTCGTCCTGGAGAAAAACTACATGAAGAAATGATTACATCTTCAGATTCATTCAATACTTATGATTTAGGAAAATATTACACAATATTACCTACTGCTATACGTTGGAATCTTAATGATTTTTTGAAAGAATTTGATGGGAAAAAAGTGAAAGAAGGATTTAATTACAATTCTGGTGAAAACGACAGTTGGGAGACAGTGGATACATTAAGAGAACTAATAAGAAAAAATGTGGATTCAAATTTTGACAAATAATGAAAAAAATTCCATATGGCAGACAAAATATAGATAAAAATGATATTGATGCAGTAGTATCAACTTTAAAATCTGATTTTCTTACGCAAGGGCCTAAAGTAAAAGAATTTGAAGAGAATTTCGCTGAATATGTTGGAGCTAACTATGCAGTAGCTATTAATAACGCAACTGCAGGGCTACACTTATCTGTCCTAGCCTTAGGTCTTAAAAAAGGTGGTAGAGTAATTACAACTCCTATCACATTTGCAGCTTCAGCAAACTGTATACGTTACGTTGGCGCAGAGGTTTGGTTTGCCGACATTGATCCAGATACTTATCTACTAGATATTAATTCTGTAAAAGAATTAATTGAATCAAAGCCAAGAGGATTTTTTAAAGGAATTATACCTGTAGACTTTGCTGGTCTACCTGTAAATATGGAAGAATTTAGAGCCTTGGTAGACATGCATAATCTTTGGATAATAGAAGATGCTTGTCATGCACCTGGTGGGTATTTTGTAGATAGTCAATCAGAAAAGAACTTTTGTGGAAATGGGAATTTTTCAGACATTGGAGTTTTTTCTTTTCACCCAGTAAAACACATAGCTTGTGGAGAGGGTGGAATGCTCACTACTAATTCCAAAGAATTGTATGAAAAACTAATGCTTCTGAGAACTCATGGAATTACCAAAGTGAACATGGATGAAAACCTTGGAGGTTGGTATTATGAAATGATAGCGCTAGGCTTTAATTACAGGTTAACAGATTTTCAATCTGCATTGGGAATTACTCAATTAGCTAAAAACAATATAGGAGTTGAGCGAAGAAATGAAATTTCTGCAGCTTATAAAAAAGCTTTTGAAGGAAAGATAAAATATCAAAGTTTACCTCAAAATAGTTATAATGCGCATCATCTTTTTATTATTGAAGTTGAAAATAGAAAAGGATTGTATGATTTTTTGAGAGAACACAATGTGTTTACTCAAATCCATTATATTCCTGTTCATACATTACCATATTATAAAGCAATTGGTTATGAAGAAGCTGATTTAAGTAATTCAGAAAATTATTATAAGAGATGTATTAGTTTGCCTATGTATCCAAGTTTGAAAAACAGTGAACAAAAATTTGTAATTAAAAAAATTTTAAATTTCATAGATGGCTAGTTTAGCAATAATACCCGCCAGAGGAGGCAGCAAAAGAATTCCTAAAAAAAACATTAAATTATTTTTGGGAAAACCTATTATAACTTATAGTATTGAAACAGCTCTTAAAAGTAATATTTTTGACGAGGTAATGGTTTCTACAGATGATCAGGAAATTAAAGATATAGCTATTAAAAATGGAGCTAAAGTACCTTTTTTAAGAAGCGATGAAAATTCAAATGATTTTTCTACGTTAAGTGATGTCTTAATAGAAGTGTTAGATAAGTATAAAAAACATATGAAATTTTTTGATTCTGTATGTTGTATACTACCTACAGCTGCTTTATTATCGTCAGAAAAAATAATAGAATCGTATAAAAGATTGATAGAAAGTAATAGTAAAACTATTGTTCCAGTTATTAAATTTGCATATCCAATACAAAGATCTCTAAAAGAAGATCAGGGTTTTTTAAGAATGCGTGAAATAGAACATTTAAATACTAGATCTCAAGATTTAGAAGACTATTATCACGATTCTGGTCAATTTTATTGGTTAAAAACTGAAGACTTTCTCCTTGATAAAAAAATTTTTACTGATAAGACAGGTTATATTGAGTTAAAAGAATATGAAGCTCAAGATGTAGATACCTTAGATGATTGGAAAATGTTAGAAATAAAATATAAATTTAAACCATAAAAATGGATATAGAAGTAAGATATTGTAATAAGTGTTTATTTCCAGAAACTAAACCTGATTTACACTTTACAGATGAAGGAATTTGTTCTGCTTGTATAGCTGCAGAATCTAAAGATGTTGGAATAGATTGGGGACAGCGAGAAAAGGATTTTAAAACGATTATAGATAAATTTAGATTGAAGAATGATGAGATTGGTTATGATTGTTTAATTCCAGTTAGTGGAGGTAAAGATTCAACCTATCAAGCATATTTTATGAAAGAAGTTTGTGGTATGAATCCATTGTGTGTTTGTTTTGAAACAACTAAAGTTACAGAACTGGGACAAAGAAATCTTGATAATATATCTAAAATGGGGATAGATGTAATTCACTTTAAAAAGAATTACAACGCTTATCGTTCAATGGTTAAAGAAGGCTTTATAAGAGTTGGCGATGAAATGTGGCCTAATCATATAGGAATCTTTACAATCCCTATTAACATTGCTACAAAATTTAAAATTCCATTAATTATCTGGGGAGAAAACCCTCAGCAAGAATATGGAGGACCTTTAGAAAGTATAGAGAAAAACAAGCTAACTAGAAGGTGGTTAGAAGAGTTTGGAGGATTGTTAGGAAACAGAATTCAAGATATGATCGGTGTAGATAACCTAACAGCAAAAGAATTAACACCTTATTTTTATCCATCAGATGAAGAGTTAGAAGAAACAGGCATAACAAGTTTGTTTTTAGGGCACTATTTTTTCTGGGATGCCAGAAAGCAATTAGAAGTAGTAAAAAATCATGGATTTGAAGTTAAAGAAGATGGACCAGTTGAAGGAACATATACAAACTATGAGAACTTAGATGAAGAAATGCATGGATTACATGATTATTTGAAATTTGTTAAATATGGTTTCGGGAGAGCAACAGATCATGCTTGCATTGATATAAGAAATAAAAGATTAACTAGAAAAGAAGGCTTAGATTTAGTTAAAAAGTATGATGGAAAATATCCTCATTTATCTGTAAATGCATTTATTGAATATTCTGGTATGACTAAAGAAGAAATAGATGAAATTTTAGATTCTTATACAAACCCTGTTTTGTTTAAAATGAATGATGATGGTGTTTTCGAAAAAGATAGTGAAGGGAACTTAATAAGAAATTTTGAAATTAAGTAATGACTATTGCAATTGTTAAATATGGTATGGGTAATGTAGCTTCTGTGCAAAAAGCATTAAAGAAGTTAGGCTATAATAGTATTATCACGGATGATCATGCTATTATTAAAAAAGCCGATTTAATTCTTTTACCAGGCGTAGGCTCTTTTAAGAAAGGAATGGAGAACTTAAAAAAGTCTAACTTAATTCAATTATTGAACGAAGAAGTAGTTGAAAAAGGAAAGCCATTTTTAGGAATATGCTTAGGAATGCAATTAATAGCTACATATGGTAATGAACCAGATAGAGTTGAAGGTTTGGGTTGGATAGATGGAGAAGTTGTTAAAATTGAAACTCCAAAAAAATTAAGAATACCTCATCTAGGTTGGAATTCATTAAAAATCAAGGAAGATAAAACAGGGTTTTATTCCGATTTTAACAACCAAGATTGCTATTTTATACATAGTTATCATTTTAAAGTTTCTAACCCTAAAGAAATAACCTATACCGTAGCTTATGATAATGAAATGGTTGCTGCTGTTCAGAAAAACAATATTTATGCAATGCAGTTTCACCCTGAAAAAAGTCAAAAAGTCGGGATGAATTTGTTAAAAAAAGTATTAGAACAATATGCTTAAATGTAGAGTTATACCAGTACTGACTTTTAATGGATTTGCATTAGTTAAAACAAAAAAGTTTGCAAACAATGCTCGTATGGTTGGTAATGCTGTACAAGCAGCTAAAGTTTATAATTCAAGAAATGTTGATGAATTAGTTTTTCTTGATATATACGCTTCTGATAAGAAAAGAAAAATGAATCTTCAGATGGCTAAATTAATCATAAATGAATGCTTTATGCCAGTGGCTATAGGAGGAGGAATAAAAACAGTAAAGGATATAGAAGACTTATTAGCTATAGGGGCTGATAAAGTAGTTTTAAAAAATAAAATCATTGAAGACCCTGAGTTTATTAATGTAGCTTCTGATATATATGGAAATCAGTGTATTACTTTAGCTATAGATGCTGTTAAAAAAGAAGATGAAAAGTACTATTTGTACAATAGATTAGGTAAAGAAATTCTTCTTTTAGAGTTTTTAAAAAAAATAAAGTCTCATAATTTTGGTGAGATTATTTTAACTTCAGTAAATAATGATGGAATGATGAATGGTTTTGATATTGAGTTGGTCTCCAAAGTTGAAAAGATAATTAATGTTCCAATTGTTGCTTCTGGCGGAGCAGGTGAGCCAGAACATTTTAAAGAGTTATTTTCTAATACTAATATCGAAGCAGTTGCAGCTGCAAGTATTTTCCATTTTACAAGATATACTCCAAGGGATTTGAAGTTAGCGATAAAGAGTGTAGGTAAACCTGTGAGAATAGTTGAAGAAACTTTTATTCCTCATAATTGATGAAAAGTGATTAAAAAGGAATTATAGACAATGAATCATTATAAATCATTAAGTAATCAGATTTTTCAAAAAGATAGTTATAAAATTGTTCCTATTCGTTTTGAGGATAAAATGGCTATAATGAAATGGAGAAACGAACAGATATATCACTTGAGGCAATCTAAGTTACTGACATTAAAGGATCAAGAAGACTATTTTAATAAAATAGTAGCACCATTATTTGAAAAAGAAAAGCCTAATCAAATTTTATTTTCATATCTAAAAGATAATGTTTGTATTGGTTATGGAGGATTAGTTCATATAAACTGGATTGATCAAAATGCTGAAGTTTCGTTTATAATGAACACCAAATTAGAAAAAGAATATTTCAAGTTTCACTGGAGTCTTTTTGGAGAACTAATTGAAGAGGTAGCATTCTCAGAATTAAACTTGTACAAGATTTTTACGTACGCATTTGATTTAAGACCAAAACTTTATGAAGTACTAGAAGAAATGTCTTTTACAAAAGAGGCAAGGCTTAAAGGACATTGTCTGTTTGATGCAAAATACATAGATATTTTAATACATTCTAAAATTAATCCTTATAAATTAACATTTAGATTAGCTTCAATAAAAGACGTAGATATATTTTACGAATGGACTAATGAAGCTGATGTTAGAAAACAATCTTATAATTCGGAAGAAATAAAATTTTCAGATCACAAAAAATGGTTTGAAGAAAAAATATCTGATTCTTCTTGTAATTTATTAGTATTTCAAGATAGTGAAGGGGAAAGTGTAGGACAAGTAAGAATTCAAAAGGGAAAGAACAGAGAGGCGGTAATTGGGATTTCTATAGATAAGAACCATAGAGGTAAGAAATATGCTATACAAATGTTAGAATCAGCTTCGGCTTATTTTTTTAAATTACACCCTGACTTTATCATAAACGCATATATTAAAGAAGAAAATATTAGCTCAAAGAAGGCTTTTGAAAACGCTGGATATAGTTTTAATCAAATGCTAGTTTATAAAGGGTTCAAAAGTTTGCATTATATAAATAAAAGAATGAAATGAAAATAGGGTCTCATACAATAACTAAAACTAGCAAGGTTTTTATTATAGCGGAATTATCTGCAAATCACAATGGAAATATAGAAATTGCTATAGAGACTATTAGAGCTGCTAAAAGAGCAGGTGCTGATTGTATAAAGTTGCAAACATATACTGCAGATACAATTACAATAGATAGTGAGAAGAACGACTTTTTAATAAAAGGTACTATTTGGGAAGGACGGAAATTGCATGACCTTTATAAAGAAGCTTATACTCCTTGGGAATGGCATAAAAAATTAATGGATGTAGCAAAAGAAGAAGGTTTAATATGTTTTTCTTCTCCATTTGATAAATCTGCAGTTGATTTTTTAGAATCTTTAAATGTTCCTGCTTATAAAATCGCTTCTTTTGAAATTACAGATATTCCGTTAATTGAATATACAGCTTCAAAAGGGAAGCCAATTATTATATCAACGGGTATAGCTGGTGAGGAAGATATACAGTTAGCAATTAATGCCTGTAAAAGAGTAGGGAACAATGATATTGCTTTATTAAAGTGTACTTCAAGTTATCCTGCTCCTATTAATGAAGCAAATATGTGTATGGTGAAAGATTTTGCAGAAAAATACGATGTAATAAGTGGGCTTTCAGATCACACATTAGGATCTACAGTTCCTGTAGTAGCTACTTGTTTTGGAGCTAAAATAATAGAAAAACACTTTATTTTAGACAGATCAATAGGAGGAGCTGATGCTTCTTTTTCTATGGATGAAAAAGAATTTAAATCTATGGTGACTTCTGTTAGAGAAGCAGAAAAAGCAATAGGGAAAATAGATTATAAATTAACTGAAAAACAGCTGAAGGGGAAAGGTTTTTCCCGTTCGTTATATGTGGTAGAGAATATTAAAAATGGAAGCGTAATTACTGAAAAGAATATACGATCTATACGACCAGGTTTTGGACTCCATCCTAAATACTATAATGAGGTTTTAGGTAAAAAGGTTAAAAGAGATTTAGAAAAAGGAGATAGACTCCAATTAATCGATTTAAAATAAAAATAAATAGTTTTATTATATGGAGAAGAGTTTTCAAATTGATAAAAACCTTTTAATAGCTATTAAAGCCTCTCTTGATGCTGGAGACGAAATAATGAAGATTTACGAGCAAGATTTTGACTTTGAACTTAAATCTGATTTCTCACCTCTCACAGTTGCAGATAGAAATGCGAATGAGATTATTAATAAATATTTACTAAAAACAAATATTCCTATTATCAGTGAAGAGAATGCTCAACTTGACTATTCAATTAGAAGAAAATGGGATAGTTGTTGGATAGTTGACCCTCTAGATGGGACTAAGGAATTTATAAAGAGAAATGGAGAGTTTACAGTAAATATAGCGCTGATAGAAAATGGAGTTCCAATATTGGGAGTAGTATATGTTCCCGTTGAAAAGAAACTATATTATGCAGACGTTAATGAAGGGGTGGCATGCCTTACGGCTATAGATAGCAATATAAAGGAACCAAGCGAGCTCGTAAAAAAATCGACTCTACTTAAAAGAAATAAATTAGTAAGTAAAGATAAGATACGAATAGTTGCTAGTAGATCTCACTTAAATGATGAAACTAAAGAGTTTATTAAGAATATAGAATCTAATAATAAGAAAGTTGAAATTGTTTCGAAAGGAAGTTCTTTAAAATTTTGTATTGTTGCCGAGGGTAAAGCTGATATTTATCCTAGATTTGCACCCACAATGGAATGGGATACAGCAGCAGCACATGCAATATGCAAAGCTGTAGGGATTTCGATAACAAATAATAAGACAAATAAAGAATTAACATACAATAAAGAAGAGTTGTTAAACCCTTATTTTATTTGTATGTAGTTATATAAATATATTTAAGACTGAATAATTGATGAAAGATATCTCTAGAAAAAGACATGTTGCTAAGACCATAACTTGGAGAGTAATAGCAACTGCAACGACTGTTATTTTGGCTTGGTTAATATCTGGTGATCCAATGATAGGACTTCAAGTTGGAGGATGGGAATTTTTTATTAAAATGGCTTTATACTACTTTCATGAAAGAGCGTGGTATAAAATTGACTTTGGTTTAACAAAAAGAAGAAATGAAAAACTAAATAATGAGCAATAACATAATTGCATATAATTTTTCAATTACAAAAAAAGAAAGAATTCATAGAAATAAACATAATTCTTTTTTGATTTGGTTTACTGGTTTATCTGGTTCAGGTAAGTCAACAATTGCAAATTTAGTTGAAATTAAACTACATAAAGAAGCAATAAATACTTACCTCTTAGACGGGGATAATATTAGAAAAGGTATTAATGAAAACCTCACATTCTCTCCTGAGGATAGAAAAGAGAACATAAGGAGAATAGCAGAGATATCAAATCTATTTATTGATGCAGGAATTGTTGTGCTTGGAGCTTTTATTTCTCCATACCGAGACGACAGAGAAAACATTAAGAAAGTAGTTGGAGAAAATAACATTATTGAGGTTTACATAAACACATCAATAGAAGAATGTGAAAGAAGAGATACAAAAGGACTCTATAAAAAAGCAAGAAAAGGAGAAATAAAAGATTTTACGGGAGTAAATGCTCCTTATGAGGCCCCTATTAATCCAGATATTGAAATAAAAACCGAAATGTTTTCAGTAGAAGAAGCAGTCGATGATATTTTTAAAGTAATTAAGAGAAAATTAAAATATGAGTAAATATTTTTTAAATTATTTAGATGAATTAGAATCTGAAGCAATTTTTGTACTTAGAGAAGTTTATGCTCAATTTAAACATCCAGTTATATTGTTTTCAGGAGGGAAAGATTCAATCGTTTTAACACATTTAGCAAAGAAGGCATTTTACCCTTGTGGAATCCCTTTTTCATTGATGCATATTGATACAGGACATAATTTTCCAGAGACAATAAATTTCAGAGATACATTAGTAGAGAAATTAGGAGTTCAATTACTGGTTGGTTCAGTACAAGAAGCAATTGAAGATGGAAGAGTTATAGAGGAAAAAGGAAAAAATGCAACTAGAAACAGTTTGCAAATAACAACCCTGTTAGATGCCATAGAAGATAACCAGATTGATTGTGCTATAGGTGGAGGAAGGAGAGATGAAGAAAAAGCTAGAGCTAAAGAACGCTTTTTTTCTCACAGAGATGAATTTGGTCAATGGACTCCTAAAAACCAAAGACCTGAATTATGGAATATTTTCAATGGTAGAATGAATATGGGAGAAAATTTTAGAGTGTTTCCCATTAGTAATTGGACAGAAATGGATGTTTGGAATTATATAAAAAGAGAACAAATAGAAATTCCTTCTTTGTATTTTGCGCATCAACGTAAAGTAGTTTGGAGAAATAATAGTTGGATTCCGGTTTCTGAATATTTACCTAAAATTGAAGGTGAGGAAATATTTACTAAAAAAATTAGATTTAGAACTCTAGGGGATATTACTATTACTGGAGGTATTGAAAGTGAAGCAGATGATTTAGAAAAAATAGTAAATGAAGTATCATCTATGAGAGAGACAGAAAGAGGTAATAGATCTGATGATAAAAGATCTGAAACTGCCATGGAAGATAGGAAAAAACAAGGATATTTTTAATAATTAAAAGTATTAGGAAAATGGAAATAGAGAAAAACCAATTATTACGTTTCACTACTGCAGGAAGTGTAGATGATGGTAAGAGTACATTAATAGGGAGATTGTTATATGATTCGAAATCAATTTTTGAAGATCAGTTAGAAGCTATAGAAAAAACAAGCAAAAGAAAAGGGCATGATAATGTCGATTTGGCTCTTTTCACTGATGGTTTAAAAGATGAAAGAGAACAAGGAATTACTATTGATGTAGCATATAGATACTTTACTACACCAAAACGTAAGTTTATTATAGCAGATACACCTGGGCATATTCAATATACTCGTAATATGGTTACAGGTGCTTCGACTGCAAATGTTGCATTGATACTAATAGATGCAAGGAAAGGAGTAATTGAACAAACCAAGAGACACTCTTATATTGCTTCTTTACTAAACATCTCTCATATTATTGTATGTGTTAATAAAATGGATTTGGTTAATTATGATGAAGATGTTTTTAGTAATGTTGTCCAGCAATATGAAGAGCTATCATCAAAAATGATTATAAAAGATGTTAGGTATATTCCAATAAGTGCTTTGGAAGGAGACAATGTTGTGTATAGATCTAAAAATATGGATTGGTATCAAAATGCACCATTATTACATACTTTAGAAACAATTCATATTAGTAGCGATAATAATATGATAGATGCTCGTTTTCCTGTACAAACAGTACTAAGACCTCAGAATAGTGAATTTAGAGATTATAGAGGATACGCTGGTAGAGTTGCAAGTGGAATTTTTAGAACTGGAGATGATGTGAAAGTTTTGCCATCAGGATTTACTACTAAAATAAAAACTATAAACTTTAACGATAAAGAAATTAAAGAAGCTTTTTCTCAGATGTCTATAGCAATGACATTAGCAGATGAGATTGATATAAGCAGAGGAGATATGATTATTAAAGTAAATAACTCTCCCTTAGCTACACAAGATTTAACAGCAATGCTATGTTGGTTTAATGAGCAGAAAGCTAGGCCTAGAGCAAAATATATTTTAAAACACACAACGAATGAACATAAAGCTATTATCAAAGAGGTTGTGTATAAAGTAGATGTTAATACTATCAAGAGAATAGAAGGAGATACTGAATTAAATATGAATGATATTTCTAAAGTAAAAATCAGAACTACTGCTCCTATAATGATAGATGAGTATACACAAAATAGAAATACTGGAGGTTTTATTTTGATTGATGAAGCCACTAATGAAACTGTAGCAGCTGGAATGATAATGAATTAACTATTAAACATATTAATTAATAAAACATGGAGAAAAATATAAAACAGAAGATAGAGCATTATAAAATTGCTATAGATGCATTTAAGAAAAACGAGAATGTTATTGAAACATTAATGAAGCATGGAGCAAGTAAATCTGAAAGTATAGAACTTGCATATGACCTTCAGGCTGGAGAGTATACTCGCAACTTTAATGCATTAAATCTTAAAAGAAATACATTCTGTTATAAATAAGTATCTAAACCTTCCTGATGTAGAGAGCGTAGGAGTCTTTGGAGTTGGTGAAGCAAAAAATTGGATTGGTTTTGAAGGAAAAATAAAAAATTTTTATGGAGTAGAGATATCTCTTGCTAGAATTCACTGGGCATATAAAAATTTATGTAAACTACCAGAGCTTAACAATTTTCAATTAATAAAAGGAGATACGTCTGAGAAAATATTTAAAGATAATAGTTTTGATGTTTCAATAACGCTACACTCAATAGAACCAAATGGGAATGAGCAAGGAGCAATTATTTTAAAAAATGTTATTAATAGTTCAGCTAAGTATGTTTTATTATTTGAACCGCACTTTTCAACTGCACATTCAAACATGAAAGAAAGAATGTTGCGTCATGACTATGTTCGTAATATTTCTGAACAATTAGCTGAAATGAAATCAATTAATATAATTGAAAAGTACGTAATGGAGGTTCAAGAAAGTGAAGATAACCTCACAACATGTTGGATAATTGAAAAAAAAGAAAAAAAGCAGACTGAAAAGGAAAAAATGATATGCCCTTACTCAGAAGGTGAGTTAATTAATTATAATGATGCATTATACAGTCCAAATACAGGTTTGGCATACTCAAAAATGGATGGTTTTATTCTTTTGAATAAACAAGATGCAATTTTTATTGGAAAAAAAGATGATTAAAGTAATGAGTAATAAATCCGTTTGTTTATTAGATTATGGTTCTGGTAATGTAAAATCAGTATATAATATTCTTGATTTTCTTGGGTATAACGTCAAGATTTCTAATAGTATTGAGGATATTAAAAACAGTACACATATCATTTTACCAGGAGTTGGAGCTTTTGGAGCTTCTATGAAAAAAATAATGGACACAATTCCCTTTGATGTATTAGAAAATGAAGTATTACAAAAAGGAAAACCGTTTTTAGGAATATGTGTAGGAATGCAAGTACTTGCAGATAGGGGATTGGAGTTTGGTGAGCATAAAGGATTTGGATGGATACCAGGTGTTGTAGATAAAATTGACACAAAAGAATTACCATCATTACATATCGGTTGGAATGATATCATGATTAAGAAAAATACATCATTGTTAAAAGGGCTCAACGATAATAAGGATTTTTATTTCGTGCATAGTTATGTTTTTGATGTTGAAAACAAAGATTATATTGTTGCACAAACAAAGTATGGTAACACCTTTACATCTGTTTTATCTAAAGATAATATATTCGGGATACAATTTCATCCAGAGAAGAGTCAGAAAGCAGGCCAGTTAATATTTAAAAATTTTATGGAGAATTTATGAAAAAAAATAGACTAATTCCTGTTTTATTATTAAAAGACGGTTGGCTAGTTCAAAGCAAAGGTTTTTCAAAATATCAAAATTTAGGAAACCCTGTAACAGCTGTTAAAAGACTTAGTGAGTGGGCTTCAGACGAATTAATATACCTTGATATTTCAAGTGGAAATAATTATGACACCAGAAGAAATGATCAAGGGTATGAAAATAGAAGTTCATTTCTTGATATTATTGAAGATGTTTCTAAGGTAACTTTTATGCCTATAACTGTCGGTGGAAAAATTAGAACACTAGAAGATATTGAGAAAAGACTTTCTGTAGGAGCTGATAAGGTTTCAATTAATACGATGGCTATAACTGATCCTAATTTCATTCAGGAAGCTGCTAAACAATTTGGATCGCAGTGTATTGTTGTTTCGATGGATGCTAAAATAGTAGATAATGAACATAGAATTTTTGCGAACGGAGGTAAAACAATGACTAAATTTACACCTAAAGAATTATCTAAAATTGTGGAAGATTATGGAGCTGGAGAAATACTCATTAACTCGATTGATAGAGATGGGAAAGGTAATGGGTATGATATAGAGCTAATTAATCAAGTGGCGGATAATGTAAATATTCCAGTTATAGCCTGTGGCGGAGTAGGAGATTGGGAAGATTTTGCAGATGCATTTGAAGAAACTTCAGCAGATGCTGTTGCTGCAGCAAATATTTTTCACTACAGAGATCAAAGTGTCTTTTTAGCAAAAAAGTTTTTGTATGATTTTAAATTTAATGTTCGTAAACCTGATTTAATAAAATTATAAAGAATATAGATATGAGAAAAATGAATTATTGTAAAAAATGCGTTTATCCTTTTGCTACTGTAAATCTTAATGTAGATGATGATGGAGTATGTAGTGCATGTAAATCATCGGAAAGTTTTAGCGAATTAGATCCGGGTTTTTGGGAACACAGAGAAAAGAAATTTAAAAAATTAATTAGTAGATATTTAAAAAATAATGAATCTAATTACGATTGTTTAATTCCAGTTAGTGGCGGGAAAGATAGTTTTTATCAAACTCACTTGATGGCTAAAGAATATGGTTTAAAGCCATTATTAATGACCTATCATGGAAATAATTTTTTACCAGAAGGTGACTTTAATAGGGAATTAATGCGTCATTCTTTCGATGCAGATCATATTGTATGGGGACCTAGTGTTGAAGTTTTAAAGAAACTAAACAGGTTAACGTTTAAGATGATGGGAGACATGAATTGGCAAAATCACTGCGGTATTGCAACATCTCCTATTCAAATAGCTGTTAAATTTAAAATTCCATTAATCATTTGGGGAGAAACAAACTGGGATATTTCTGGAATGTATGATCCTGATGATTTTGTAGAGTTTAGCGCAAGAGTCAGACATGAACATGATCTTAGAGGATATGAGTGGTATGACATGATAAAGCATGAAGGCTTAAGAGAAAAAGATATGTTGTGGGCAAAATACCCTTCTGATGAAGATATACTAGATGTTGGAGTAAGAGGTTTATATATAGGTAATTTTTTCCAATGGGATCCTAATAGACAAACAAAACTAGTACAAGAAAAATACGGTTGGAAGGCTGCTGAAAAACCTTTTGAAAGAACATATCGTACAATGTCTAATTTAGATGATAGATATGAAAATGGAATTCATGATCTAATGAAATTTGTTAAGTTTGGATATGGAAGAGCTTCTGATCATGCATCAAAAGACATTCGTACTGGTTACATGACAAGAGAAGAAGGGATTGAGATGGTGAAAAAATATGATGCTGTAGTTTCTTCAGATTTATATTATTGGTTAGAATATGTAGGTATGTCAGAAGATGAATTCTGGAATATTGCGGATACCTTTAGAGACCCTAGAATTTGGTGGATAGAAAACAACGAATGGTATAAAAATAATATATGGGGAGGGTCTTCAAGCTATGGACCGGTTCATTTATCTGAGAAGCAAATAGAAGATTTTAATAAAAGACAACAAAACTTGCATAAATAATTTTTAAAATATAAAAATGAAAAGAGAGATTCCATTTACTACCTTACAGGATATTAATAAAAAAAGTAACGGTAGAGATATTGTACTTTTTGGCTCAGGAATTATAGCTGAAAAGACGGCTCGTATTTTAACTGGAAAAAAAATAGTTGCTATTGTTGATAATGCATCTAACCTCTGGGGACAAAAACAATTGGGAGTAAATATAATCTCCCCCGAATATCTAAAGGACGAAGGAAAAAATTCTTTTGTGTTAATTTGTACTACTTCGTTTGTCGAGGTTGCTGCCCAGCTAGATTTATTTGGAATGAAAGCAGAGTACAACTATTATGTTAGTCCTGTAATGAATGACCTAAGAATTATTGATGAATTAGAGACTATAGAAAAAAGAATGCTTTTTACTAGTGGATCTCCAAAAGTAGATAATGATGGTTTTGGAGGTGGTATATATGAGATGAATGTGAAGGGAGATGAGTGGGAGCATAAAAAAGTCATTAGTGGTAATTGCTATGGACTTATAAAATATGGTGATAATTTTATTTCAGTGGATACAGAGAAAGGAATTTTTGAGTTTAATCGGGAATATAAAATTATTAGACAACGAGAATTACCAAGTGGAATAAGAGCTCATGGCGTAGATTATTCTGAAAAGCATGAAAAATTCTTTGTAGTAGGTAGCTATCTAGATGGCGTTATAATACTAGATAAAGACTTTAATATTTTAGATCAAATAAATGTATCTTACAAAAGAGAGAGAACAGGGAAGCCAGACCATCATTGTAATGATTGTTTAGTTGTAGGTGATAGTCTCTATGTTTCAATGTTTTCTATGACTGGAAATTGGAAAAGAGATGTTTTTGATGGAGCAATTATGGAATATGATCTTGTAACAAAAGAGTTAGTTGGTCCAGTTATTCAAAATTTATGGATGCCACACAATATTAAATTTATTGAAGGTAGTTTACATGTTTTGGATTCTCTTCCAGGTCAATTAAAAACAAATAATGCAAAAGTTATAGGTGAGTTTCCAGCTTTTACTAGAGGCCTTGCTCATGATGGAGTATATTATTTTATTGGGCAAAGTAGAAATCGTAATTATTCAAAAAATATAGGAGTTTCAAAAAATGTATCTATTGATGCTGGAATAATCGTTTTTGATGGCTACACTAAAGCATCTCGCTTTTTACAATTACCACCAAAAATTTCAGAATTACATTCTATACACCTCTTAGACTAATAAATAGCTAGCTAGCAAATTAAACTATAATGAGAGAAATTATTCTTTCTGGTTTCCCAGAGGACTATTCAAATGAGAAGCATATCCTATTCAGCGTAGCTAATTTTCAACTTAATGAAGATCATTATGAAGCACATCATAATGATCTTCAAAATGACTATGTTTTTTCAATTGAAGAGAATATTGTAAATGGTAAGATGACTTCAGGTTATGCTTTATCCGTGCTTCCAGACTATATGGATTATCTGAACAAAAAGCATAAGGTTTTTTATTCACTTAAGTTTTGGAAAACGCTGGTTTACCCATGGTTAGCTACTATTGTGCAGGTTTTGTACGAGCGTCAAACTATGGTATTGAGCTTTGTGGATAAATACAAGGATGAGCCATTAAGGGTTAAGTTGATTCGAAAAGAGTCAGTTCCTACAGTAAGAGACACATTTCATTTACAGTCTGTACTTTCTTCTTCACCAAGTTTTAATCATTGGTGCTTTTCAAGAATTATTGAGGAAATAGCGCCAGATAGTTGGGAAATTGAATATGTGGATTATAATTTTTCAGACGAGGAATCTCCTAAATTATCCACAACTTCATTAAAATATAAATTTAAGGAAGGTTTAAAGAAAATAATCAATATTCTTGCTCCACGCTGCAGCAATGTATACGGCATGTCCATATTCGACCGTATATACTTTTCTTTTTTTCTTTTTTTGAAGCGTCCCATAAAGAGTATAGGACTTGAGATAGATAAGGATGAAGAAAATATCCAAGGAAAAGAACTCAAGTGGATATTTAATTTTAAGGAAATTTTGGAAACCACTTTTCCTGAAGACCTGAAAGCGTTAAACTTAAAGGATAAAATTAAGGCTAAGAAGGGAAAGATCCAACTTTTTTCTAACGATCTTTATTATGATTTAGAATCCAAGATTAAGGCAGCCTCTAAAAAGGAAGGAGGTGAAGTGATTATTCCTTCACAACATGGAGGGTATATGATTGGTAGTGGTTATGTAAACGAGGTAATCACCAATATAGAGTTGAAACAAAATTACTTTTTTTCTTGGGGGTGGAAACACCCAGATATCCAATCTATAATCCCATTACCGAGTCCATTGCTCAGCAAGATGATAGATAGTCATCAAGAAAAGAATGCGACCGTAATTCTAATAACTACGGCTTCCTTATTTTATTATCATCGTTACAATTCAGGCCTTTCACCGCATTACATGTTCAACTATCGAAGCGATAGAGTTGACTTTGTAAAACAACTCAAAGAGGAAATTAGATCGGAGCTATTGTACAGACCTTATCCAGAAAGTAATAGATCCTTATCCGACAGCAGTTATATGCTGGATAAAATCCCGAATTTAAAAATCCTCAAAGGACGAAACATTCATAACAAATTGCTTGAATGTAGGCTATTAATTATGGATAATCCAAGTACCACCGTTACTATTGCGATGGCCGCCAATATTCCCTTAATCATTGTCTTTGATCCTATTTATTTTCCATTTACTGGGGACATGAAAAAGGAGATTGCTAAACTTCAAAAAGTAGCTATTTACCACCCTAGTATAGCTTCTGCATCATCTTTTGTCAACGCAAACTATAACAATATTCAAACCTGGTGGAAATCTGAAGCTGTGCAAACTGTGCGTAAGGAGTTTTCCAGAAAATATGCTTGGGCTGAAAAAAATTGGAGATCTCATTGGAGAAAGCAATTAAGTACTATTGATAAATAAAATGGATGATTTGAATAGTACAAAAAAATATAAGGATTTGGTACAAGATTCATATGCGAAAAATTACATTAAGATTTATTTTTGGAGAGGAATTTCTATTATTCTTAACCTTCTTGCTCTTTTTATTGTCATACCTAGACTTTCAAGTTCGCCTGCTATCTATGGAATCTATTCTGTATGTATTTCAGTTGCCATTTACTTGAGCTATGCAGACTTAGGCTTTTTAAAAGCTGGAGTGAAGTATGCTACCGAGTTTTTTTCACAGGGTAATCGAAAAAAAGAACAGGAGTATCTGGGATTTTCACTTTTTGTTCTGGCTTTGTTTGTTTTAATTATTGCCGTAGTTTTTCTTTCTCTGTCTTTTTCTCCAGATTCGTTAATTAAAGGTTTAATTCCCGGGAATGAGTGGGATATAGCATCCAAGCTTTTCAAGATTCAGGCCCTTTTTTCATTTAATATAATCTTATTAAGATTTGTAGATTCTGTTTTTGCAATACGCCTGGAAACTTACATTTCTCAACGCGTTAGAATAGTTGCTTCTCTCTTAAAGATTGTTTCCGTTTTTTACTTTTTCACTGAAAATAACTACGATATTGTCGGTTACTTCTTTTTTATGATGCTTTTGGATTTTATCGCTAACATGTGTTGTATTTGGTTAATATCCAGGCGTTACCAATATGATTTTCTCTTTCAGGTCAAATCATTTAGGTACAACAAAAGGATTTTTTCACACGTTAAACCTCTGGCCCTAGGGTCATTTTACATAACCATTACTTGGATTTTGTATTATGAATTAGATCAAATTGCCATTGGGAAAATCCTTGGGGCAGAAGATGTAGCTATTTATGCATTAGCTTTTGCTTTGCTTACATATTATCGCACCCTTTCGGGTATTATATTTTCTCCTTTTCAAGCCCGTTTTAATCATTTTGTTGGTCTGGGTAAAGTCGATGAATTGAGAGGTTTTTATCTAAATATTATCAAGACTACTATGCCTGTAGTGGTATTTACTGTGGTTCCGATTATAGTATTAGCTGAACCATTTATCCTGTCATGGGCCGGCAATCAATATCAATCTTCCGTGTTGATTACAAAGTTTCTTATTGCATCCAATCTCTTTATGTTTATCAATATTCCTGGTTCATACATAATTATGTCCTTTGAAAGGATTAGAGAGCTGTACCTTATTAATTCGGTGATTGTAGTGGTATTTTGGCTAGGTATCTTTTTATTGATTGGTACTTTGGGCACTTTGTCTTTTGCAGTTTTTAAATTAGTTATTGCTATTATTGCGATGTTTTTTTATTTAAAAGTTGCACTGGACTTTATAAAAATCAGCCTTTTTAACTTTTGTAAGGAAACTGTGATTAAGCTTGTTGTTCCCGTAGTTTTACAGATACTAGTTCTATCTCTTATAAAGAGTGAATTTAACACAGATAAATCTAAAATTGATCTATTGTTAGTTTTGTTTAGTGCAGCCAGTTCCATAGTTTTGTCTTTTGTCGTCTATGGGTTATTTGTTAAAGAATTTAGGGAAAAAGTTAAGACGTTTATTGCATTAATTAAAATAAGAATATTATGAAACAAAAAGAAGTTTCCATTGGGTCATGGGTTACATTAAACCACTTTTCAATTGTAGAAATAATGGCTGATGCTGGTTTTGATTGGTTGTGTGTGGATATGGAGCACTCCGTAATTGATTATTATGAAGCACAAAAGCTTATAGCCACGATTCAAGCCAAAGGATTAAAGGCATTTGTGCGGGTAGGTGAAAACAATACACGTATTATAAAAAGAGTACTGGATGCTGGTGCTGATGGGATAATTGTGCCTATGGTTAATTCCAAAGCAGATGCTATTAAAGCTATTAATTCAGTCAAGTATCCTCCGATAGGTAAAAGAGGTGTTGGACTAGCTAGAGCTCAAGGATATGGATTTGATTTTGAAAATTATAAAAATAATAAAGCTGAGAATATTAAACTTATAGTTCAAATTGAACATATAGATGCTGTAAATAATCTTGAGGAAATTTTATCATTAGATGGTATTGATGGAACTTTTATAGGACCCTACGATTTATCTGGTTCAATGGGTAAACCTGGAAGATATAATGATAATGATGTTAAAGCTGTTATTGAGAAATACGAAATTACTGCTAAAAAATATGATAAATTAGTTGGATATCATGTAATTGAGCCTGATTACAAATTAGTAGAGGAAAAAATTAAAAGTGGATATAATTTTATCGCTTTTAGTCTTGATACTTATTTTTTAGGATCGATAATAAGAAGTCAATTAAATCAAATTAAAAAAATATGATTACAATAGCTGTTATACCCGCAAGAATGGGTTCTTCACGATTTCCTGGAAAACCAATGGTAGATATTTTAGGTATGCCAATGATTGGCCATTGTTACAAAAGAGCTGAGATGAGTGAATTAATTGATTTCGTCTATGTAGCTACTTGTGATAAAGAAATATATGATTATATCATAAGTATAGGCGGCAATGTAGTCATGACTTCTGATCTCCATGAGAGAGCGTGTGATCGAGCAGCAGAAGCAATGATTAAAATTGAGAAAATACATAATGTAACAACTGATATCCTTTTGATGATGCAAGGAGATGAACCAATGGTAACTCCTAAAATTATTGAAGCTGCACTAAAACCATTGATTACTAGCAAAGACATTCAGATTTCTAATTTATATAGAGAATTAAATTCTATTGAAGAGTTTAATGATCCAAATGAAGTTAAAGTAGTTATTGATAAAAATGGTTATGCAATTTATTTTTCAAGGGAGCCAATCCCCTCTAGAAAAAAAGGGGTTTCAAAAGTTCCAATGCTTAAGCAAATTTGTACAATTCCATTCAGACGTGATTTTTTATTAAAATTTAATGAGATGTCTCAAACAGAATTAGAAATCATTGAATCTATTGATATGAATCGAATAATTGAGAATGGAGAAAAAATTAAAATGGAATATTCTGAAGATGAGTCTATTTCTGTCGATACTTTAAGTGATTTAAATAGAGTTATAATGGAAATGAAAGATGATGCGATTTTAAATAAAACTAATTATAATAAAATATGAAAATATTAATTACATCTACTTCCTTCCAAGATACCCCAGGAAAACATAAAGAGCTAATTGAGAATTCAGGATTTGAAATAGATACTTTGAGAGGGCCATTAACCAAAGATGTATTATTACCAATTATTCATGAATATGACGGTGTTATTTGTGGAGATGATGAGTATACTAGTGAGGTTTTAGATCTTGGTAAAAAAGGAAATTTAAAAGTGCTTAGTAAATATGGGATAGGATTAGACAAGGTAGACTTAGTTCATGCAAAAAAAATTGGCATTTCAGTTTTTAATACACCAGGAGTAAATAGTGAGGCTGTTTCCGAACATGTTTTTGCCTTACTTCTATCTTTTGAAAAAAATATTATTGAAGAGAATAAGATTGTTCAGAATAATAGGTGGGATAGGCTAATAGGTAGAGAATTATTTGGAAAAAAAATTCTAGTTTTCGGTTTGGGATCTGTTGGCAAAGAAGTTGCTAAAAGAGCTAAAGCGTTTGGAATGATAGTATATGGATATGATATTTCAGAGGATAAAGACTTTATAAAAAGTAATCAGGTAAGTTTTACAAACAATTTCAAGGAAATCTTATCTGAAATGGATTACATTTCACTGAATGCTCCATTAAATGACAAAACAAAACATATCTTCAATAAAGAGGTTTTAGATCTTTGTAAAAAAGATCTAGTACTTATTAATACGGCTAGAGCTGAATTAATTGATATGAAAATAATAATAGAATACTTAAATAGTGATAAGATAAGAGGTTACTTAACGGATGTTTTAGAAGAAGAACCAATAATTAAGAATCATCCATTCTTAAATTGTAAAAATGTTTTGATCACACCACATATAGGTTCTCGAAATCATGAGACTGTTCAAAGACAAGGTCTTAAATCTGTAGAAAATTTAATTAATTTTTTTAAAAATTATAATAAATGAAAAAAGTATTAGTAATTGGAGGATCTGGTTTTTTAGGGAGTCATGTCGCAGATAAATTATCTGATAATGGTTATCAGGTATCAATTTTTGATATTGCAAAAAGTAATTACTTAAGAAATGATCAAAAGATGATTATTGGGAGTATTTCTGACAATAAACTATTGGATTCTTCAATCAATGGTATGGATATCGTATATCATTTTGCAGGAATTGCTGATATTAAAGAATCAACATTAGATCCTATTAAGACAATGAATATTAATGTAATGTGCACTATGCAAATAATTGATTTATGTGTCAAGTACAATATTAATAGATTTATGTATGCAAGTACAATATATGTATATAGTAATCATGGTTCATTTTATAAAACTTCAAAACAGTGTTCAGAATTAATAATTGAAAACTATGTTAAATCGTTTGATATTAAAGCTACAATTATGAGATTTGGTTCTTTGTATGGAACAAGAGCTAATCACTTTAACTCAATTAAAAAAATGATTATTCAAGCTATTATTGGAGGAAAAATAGTTAGAACTGGTGATGGAGAAGAAGTTAGAGATTATATTCATATTTCTGATGCAGCTGAAACAAGCGTAAAATTGCTTGATACAGAAACTGATATTGAATATGTAATGATTACAGGAAATCAGACATATAAAATTAAAGATATTGTTAATATGATTAACGAAATGATGAATAATGAGTTAGAAATTATTTATACTAAAGAATCTTTAAATGAACATTATCATATGACTCCATATAATTTTAAGCCAAATATTGCTAAAAAATATAATATTGATTATACTCATGATTTTGGGCAAGGGATTTTAGAATCAATCTATAATATTTATGAAGAAATTAAAAATAAAGATGATTGAAAATCTAAAGATCAATAATATTAATATAAAAATTTGTAATTCTACAATAAAATTAATTGAATTAACTTCAAATATAATTACTGAAGAATTAAACAAAGGCTTATGTATTATTCCAGGTGGAAGAACTCCCATAAAAATATTTAATCATTTATCAAAATTTAATCAGATAAATTCAAAAAGTAAATTACTCTTATCAGACGATAGATTAGTAAGTATAAAGAGTAATAACTCAAATTATAAAATGCTATTTGATAATTTGAAAACTACTTTTGATGATAGCCTCCCTTTATCTTATAATCAAGAAATTAATGATATAGGAGAACTGAAATTAGAGCAAAAAATAACACGTATTTTAGAAAATAATATTCTAAGTTGTGCTTTTTTAGGAGTAGGTTCTGATGGTCATACAGCTTCATTATTCCCAAATAAATCTCAATTTGAATCTACTCAGAGTGGATTTAAAATAAAGAATAAAGAGGATGATTTTTTTAGATACACATTGAGCTTTAAATCCTTGATGAGATTTAAGAAAATAATTTTTATTATAAGTGGAAACGAGAAGAATGAGTCTTTAAAACAATTATTCTTCAAAGAAAATAATTTTAATAAATATCCTTTCCACAAATTAGCTATTGAGCACCCAAATGTGTTAATTATTTGTGATAATAAGGCAGCAAAAAATATAGGTTAATGAAAGCAATTATATTCGATTTTGACGGAGTTATTTTAGATTCGGTAGATGTTAAAACTAAAGCATTTAAGCAGATGTATTCTATTTATGGAGATGATGTGATGCGAAAAGTTGTTGATTATCATTTGTTGAATGGTGGAATCTCAAGATATGAAAAGTTTAAATATTTTCATAAAAATTTTCTTAATAAATCATTATCAGATGCTGAAGTAGATTATATGGCTTCAGAGTTTTCAAAAATTGTCTTTACTAAAGTTTGTAATTCAGAATATATAAAAGGTGCATTAGAGTTTTTAAATTATTCTCATGAGAAATATTTAACATTTATATGCACTGGTACTCCTGAGCATGAAATAAAAAAAATCCTTGAGAAGAAAAAATTAAGCGAATATTTTGATTCAGTTTATGGTTCTCCAAAGAAAAAAGTTGAAATCATTAAAAAAATAATGACTGAAAGAAAATTAAATTCCAATGAAATTTTATTTATTGGCGATGCAATGACTGATTATAATGCATCTTACGAAACAAATTTAAATTTTGTTGGGATAAGAAACAAGGACACAGTATTTCCTGAAGATGTTATTCAAGTTGATGATCTCATGGAAATTATTAATATTAAAAATTTATAAAATGAAAACATATTTAGTAACTGGAGCTGCTGGTTTTGTTGGTGCAGCCTTATCAAAATCCTTAATAGAAAAGGGTAATAAAGTTGTAACGATTGATAATTTGTCTACTGGCTTTGAAGATTCAATTCCAGATGGAGTAGTTTTTTACAAGGGTAATGTTCAAGATGAAATAGTTATAGAAAAACTAGAGAAATATAATTTTGAATGTATATTTCATATTGCTGGTCAAAGTTCTGGGGAGATAAGTTATGATGATCCTGTTTATGATTTACAAACTAATGCTCAATCTACATTACTACTTTTGAAATTGGCACAAAAAACAGATTGCAAAAAATTTATATATGCATCAACAATGTCTGTTTACGGAGATAACAAAGAATTTGTTTGTGAGGAAGATGCTACTGAACCAAAATCATTTTATGGAGTTGGTAAATTAGCTAGTGAAAAATACTTAAAAATATTTAGTAATGATATTATAACTACTTCACTTAGACTTTTTAACATTTATGGTCCTGGTCAAAACATGAAAAACATGAGACAAGGGATGGTGAGTATATTTTTACAACAAGCATTAACTTCAAACGAGATTGAAGTTAAAGGGTCTTTAAAAAGATTTAGAGATTTCGTTTACATAGACGATGTTATATCCGCTTTTTTGAGTGCAGAAAATAGGAAGTCAACGGAAAAAAAGATTTATAATATTGGAACTGGAATTAAACATACTGTATCACAACTGATAGAAACAATTTCCTGTAATTTTGAAGAAGATAAAATAATTTCCCAAAACTCAAATACTCCTGGTGACCAATTTGGTATATATTCAAATAGTAACTTAGCGATTAAAGAATTAAACTGGAAACCTAAAGTTTCATTAAATGAAGGTATTAAAATAATGGTTGAATATTATAGAAAATGAGTGTATTAGATTTAAAAAATCTCTCCCCTGTTCACAAAAAACAACTAAATAAGATATTTATTAATAGTCAACCAGAGTTTACTATATTTTTAGATAAGTTATTTTCAAAACTGGATGATGATACTTTTATCTTATTTCATCCAATATTTTCAAGAAATTTATATCACTCCAGACTATACTTAGACTTTTGTAACCTAATTTTGATAAGAGATTTAGGTGATTCGGTCTCCAGAGTTATTTGTTATAATAATATTGAGAAAAGCATTATTAAAAGTAATTTTAAGTATATTAATGTTCAGGTCAAGAAAAGAATTAGCTTTCGAAGCTTTATCACCATAAAAAAAATTTTCATATTAATAGTTAAGGGCTCTTACTATTTATTCACAAAAGACAAAAAAAGACTTAATTTATCGTCCGATAAAGAATACACAATAATTGATACTTTTCTAACAAAACATAGCTTAGTTAACGAAAAATTTATTGATAGGAATTATACTGATATTTTAAATTTTACAGAAAGTAATAAACATTCTGAAATATGTTTTGTGCCAACCTTTTTAGCATATCCTGGATTAAAAAAGCTCAATAAAATTATCGAAAACTCTAAAGAAAAATTAATTTTAAAACAAGATTATTTAAGTGTTTCTGATTACATAAATGCATTAATTAAGTTAGTTAAAATATCTAAAACGAAAGTAGATGATCTAACTTTTAATTATTTTGATGTTGCAGAAATAATAAACTATAATTTTAAATACATGACTTTTGACACTTCAATTTTTGAGGCAATTTTAAATTATAAATTCGGAAAATCATTAAAAAAACACGCTATAAATGTTAAATGTTTAATTGATTGGAATGAAAATCAATCACCAGATAAAGGATTGGTGTTAGGGCTTAAAACCTTTTTTCCTAAATGCATAACTAAAGGTTACCAGGGCTATATAATATCAACCGATTATAATTGGTATATAAAGCCTACGGAATTAGAATATAATAATAATTTAATTCCGAATATCATATACGTAATGGCTAATTCGTTGAAACAACCAATTCGTTCATATGTTAAAAATTTAGATGTTAGGACTGCTCCATCTTATCGCTTTATTAATATTTTTAAAGAAATAGATGCTCAGAAGTTGGAAAAATCTATTTTAGTGATTTTACCAATAAATGAAATTGAATCTTTTAATATTTTGTCAATTATTACACAATCTGAAATCCAATTCACTAGAACAGTAATTGTTAAGCCTCATCCGTTACTTAATATTAATAGAATATTACAGAAGTTAGAGGGTAAATTAAGTGGTATACAAATAATTAACGATGATATAAATTTAATGTTGCAGAAATATCAAATTTCAGTAGGGTCATCCTCATCCTCATTAATGGAATCACTGGTCAGATGCTCCCCTGTAATTGTTATATCTCACAATATTATAAATAACCCAATACCAAAAAACATTAATAATAATCTCTGGAAAGTTGTATTTGACTCAAAAGAATTTCTAACGGAATTAAACACTATTGATAATTATCTTTTAAATAAAAATCAAAATATTAAAAATGAATCCAAAAAAATATTAAAAAATTATTTTTGTGAACCATCTATGATAAATACACAACAATTTATTTATGATAACTAATTTAAAACATAAATTAAACTTACTTATTCTAATATTTTTTTTGGGACCAGCAGGATTTGGATTGTCTTTCATCCCTGGTTTATTAACCTTTGATCTACCAAAAATTATTCCTTTTGTGATTTCAATTGTCTTAATTATAAAATTTAATTTTAAAAAATTAGATAATATTTCATTCCTTTTTTTAATTTTTATATCATTACATTTTCTTTCAGTTTTTTATGCATCTAATATTAAAATTTCTTCTGTAAACTTTATTTCACACTTGCTTCTATTTTATCCTGGTTTTTTTCTTTCATATTTTATTATTAACTCTGAAAAAGATATCAAACATTTCATTCGAACAATAAATATTTCGATTGTATTGCTAATTTTTTTCTCTTTATTTGAGTTTATATTTCAGATTAATTTATTTGATTATGTTAGAAATAGTTATTTGTCTAATGAATCTAGGTTTAGTAACCGATTAGGTTTAGTAAGATTAGGAAGGAAATCCTCAATGGGACCTTTTGCATCAACATTACCATTTGCATACACTTTGACTTGTTTATTTTTTTTAAAAGATCTATACAAGCCTAGTTATTTAAATAAGAAATTTAAAGTTTTGATTTTTCAAGTTTTAGGAGTGTACGCAATTATTTTTACTCTAAGTAGAGCTGCAATTTTTGTTTTATTATTTTTTATAATAATAAAAAATATATTTAAAAAAGACTTAATAAAAGTTGCTGGTTTTATTATAATTTTCTCTTCTTCATTGTTTTTCATAAATACACAAATCAATGATAGTCCATTCGAAAAATATATTGAAAAATATATTTATAATATCGTAAGCGATGAAACCGCAGGTACAGATTTAAGAGTAAATAATAATATGATAGACTTAAAGTTTGCTCAAGAGAGTCCATTATTAGGGCACGGTGCAGGAATGCTTTACCATAACAAGATAGATGGCTATAAACTTGAATCTAGTGATTCTTCATTTTTAATAACAATTTTTGCAGAAAGAGGTATATTTTCATTAGCAATATTTTTAATAATATTATTGATAACTTTAAAAAGGTGCCTCATTTTAAAAAAGATTAGCTCAAAAACTTTCAATTATGGTGCATTAATATTTAGTTATCTTTCATTGATTCTATGCTTGACTTCCTCACAAAGACAGGAGGTTTACTTTCTTTTTTTCCTATTACTTGGACTAATTAATAAACTTTATATTTTAAATAAAAAAAATGTTAATATCTATAATAATTCCAACATATAATCGAGCTTCTTTTTTACTTGATTGTGTTAATTCTATATTAAATCAAACATATACTGAATTTGAAATAATAATTGTTTCTGACGGATCAACTGACAATAGCAAAGAAGAAATAGCTAAATTAAATGATTCAAGAGTTAAATTTATTGAATTAGATAAAAATTATGGTTATCCAGCTAAAGCAAGAAATGAAGGAATTAAGTTATCTAAAGGAGATTTTATAGCTTTTTGTGATGATGATGATTTATGGGAAAAGGAAAAACTTGAAAAACAGATTTTAAAAATAAATCAAGGTTATAATTTCATTTTTACAGGCTATAAATACATGGATAAATCCAAAAGCTTGCTCTATGAATTTTATTTAAACTTTATTGTTGGGACAATCATAAATAATTTACATCCGAAAATCTCTTATTTGTTTTTATCCATAACAAACCCAATAGTTAATTCCTCTGTCCTAGTTCAGAAATCATTGATTTCAAATATATTATTTAATGAGTCTATTTCTTACAGAGCTTCAGAGGATTATCAGCTTTGGATACAAATATATGATATGTCTAAACCTTTTTATCTTAGAGATGAGCTTGTATTATACAGAATTCACGAAAACAATATTTCCAGTGATTTTATAGCAAATCTCAATAGATGTTTACTTGTTTTTGAAAATTTCAATTCTAAGAATCTAAATCAAAGGTTATTTAAGATCCTTGGGGTATTTTTTTATTCTTTGAGAATAAGGCTTAAAAAATAATTTACTTTTAAATTAACGAAACTAAAAAATGATAAGACAACAAAACAAGATTATTAATCGATTTGATATTGAATTAGATAATAGTAAAATTTTAGTTACTGGAGGTGCCGGTTTTATTGGTTCAAATTTATGTGAGGCTCTTCTTGAGAAAGGAAATAAAGTGATTTGTCTAGATAATTTTGCAACTGGTAGAAGAGATAATATAGAAAATTTTAAAGAAAACAAAAACTTTACTTTAATTGAAGGAGATATTAGAAAAATTGAAGACTGTTTGAATGCAACAAAGGGTGTAGATTATGTTTTACATCAAGCTGCATTAGGCTCTGTTCCGAGGTCTATCAAAGATCCAATCACGTCCAATGAGGTAAATATTAGTGGTTTTTTAAATATGCTAGTCGCTGCCAGAGATAATGGAGTAAAAAGATTTGTTTATGCGGCAAGTTCATCAACATACGGAGACTCTGAATCAATGCCTAAAGTTGAGGATATCATTGGGAAACCATTATCACCCTATGCAATAACTAAATATGTGAACGAATTGTATGCAGATATTTTTTCTACAACCTATGGGCTTGAAACTATAGGTTTACGCTATTTTAATGTATTCGGAAGAAGGCAAGACCCGAATGGAGCTTACGCAGCAGTGATTCCAAAATTTGTAAGCCAATTAATTAACGGAGAATCACCTGTGATTAATGGTGATGGAAATTACTCAAGAGACTTTACATATATTGATAATGTGATACAAGCGAATTTATTGAGTTTGGTAACAACCAATGAAAAAGCGATTAATACAGTATATAATGTAGCTTATGGTGATCGAAATACGTTAAACGATTTAATGGGATACTTAAAAGAGTATTTATCGGAGTTTGATTCTGAAATTTCAACTGTTGAGGTTACTTATGGCCCAAATAGAGCAGGAGATATTCCTCATTCACACGCAAGTGTAGATAAAGCAAAAGATTTATTAGGTTATAATCCGCAGTTTACTTTACAAAAAGGTCTCAAAGAAGCTGTAAAATGGTATTGGGAGAATTTATAAAAAAAAGAATAAAAAAATTGCACAACGAAGATAAATTTAAAAAAATGAAAAACGATAAAATAGCTATCATTGGTTTAGGATATGTTGGCTTGCCATTAGCAAGACTCTTCGCAACCAAATATTCAGTAGTTGGATTTGATATTAATACCGACAGAATATCAGAATTAATGTCTGGCATAGATTCTACCTTAGAGGTGGATAATGAAACCTTACAATCTGTATTGATTGATGAAGATTCTGATGAAATTGGACTGTTTTGCACCAATGGGTTAAATAAAATCAAGGATTGTAATTATTATATCATTACGGTTCCAACGCCTGTTGATAAAAACAACAGACCTATTTTAACTCCGCTAATTAAAGCAAGTGAAACAGTAGGCGCTGTGCTAAAAAAAGGGGATGTTGTAGTTTATGAATCTACTGTATACCCTGGAGCTACAGAAGAGGATTGTGTTCCGGTACTAGAAAAAATTTCTGGCTTAAGATTTAATAAAGATTTCTATGCTGGTTATTCACCTGAGAGAATAAACCCAGGGGATAAGGAACATACCGTTGAAAAAATTTTAAAAGTAACCTCAGGATCAACTCCTCAAACTGGAGAGAAAGTGAATGAATTGTATAAATCCGTAATTACAGCGGGGACCCATTTGGCGCCTACTATTAAAGTAGCTGAGGCGTCCAAAGTAATTGAAAATTCGCAACGTGATATTAATATTGCTTTTGTGAATGAATTAGCTAAGATTTTTAATCTTTTGGATATCAACACTCACGACGTATTAGAGGCTGCAGGTACAAAATGGAATTTTTTACCTTTTAAGCCTGGCTTAGTAGGAGGCCACTGTATTGGAGTAGATCCCTATTATTTAGCGCAAAAAGCACAAGAGAAAGGTTACCATCCAGAAATTATTTTAGCCGGACGAAGATTAAATGATGGAATGGGGGATTATGTAGCTTCTGAGATTGTGAAATGTATGATCAAAAAAAATATACCCGTGAATGGATCCAAAGTTTTAATTTTGGGCATTACATTTAAAGAAAACTGTCCAGATGTTCGAAATACAAAAGCAGTAGATCTTGTAAATGCATTAAAAGATTATGGAACCAATATAACTATTTATGATCCTTGGGCAGATGAAAAAGAAGTAATGCTCGAATATGGTTTAAAATCTCTAAAATCTATTCCCAATGAAAGATTTGATGCTATTATTTTAACGGTATCGCATAATAAATTTAATGAACTTGACTTTTTATCATTAAAAAATGAGAATTCTGTGATTTATGATATAAAGAATTTTTTACCGGGTTATATAAAAGCTACAACTCTCTAGAATAGAGTGTGTCCTAGAGAAATTTATAATAAAATAGATTAAAAAACATGTGTGGAATAAATGGCTTTATTTTAGATAGTGATCAATATAATACGGAACTTATTAATTTGATGAACAACGAAATAATTCATCGTGGACCGGATGATGAAGGTTATTATAGTGATATAATTACTGGTAAAAATATTAGTCTCGGAATGCGTCGTTTATCTATTATAGATCTTGATAATGGCAAGCAGCCCATAATTTCAGATGATGGAAACTTAATTTTAGTTTTTAATGGGGAAATTTATAACTATCAATCTCTTAAAATAGAATTAGAAACTAATCATAATGTAGAATTCAATACAAACTCAGATACAGAGGTTATTTTAAAGATGTACGAAACTTATGGTGTGGAATCTTTTTCAAAGTTAGACGGAATGTTTGCTTTTTCTATACTTGATAAAAATATTGGAAAGGTAATTATTGCTAGAGATTTCTTCGGAGAGAAACCATTGTACTATTCTAATCAGATGGACAGAATAATTTGGGGATCAGAATTAAAGTCATTAATACTTAATTTCGAGTCTAAGCCAAAAATTAACAAAGAGGCTTTGTCTCTTTATTTTCAGTTAACTTATATTCCTGCACCTTATTCAATCTATGATGGTATTAAGAAACTCCTTCCTAATCATTATCTTGAGGTAGATATTAACACTCTAGATATCATAGAGAAAGAAATATCCAAATCAGTTCCTCAAAAAACTAGTAACATTAGTTTTAAAAAAGCAAAAAAAGTTAGTCATGATCTGGTAATGGAATCTGTGGCTTCTAGATCAATTTCTGATGTTCCTATTGGTACTTTTTTATCAGGAGGTGTTGATTCATCAATTGTTTCCCTATGTTTATCTAAAACTAAAGAGATTCCAATTGACACATTTTCATTAGGATTTGATAAAAAATCTTTTGATGAAACGGAAAAATCTAGGTCAGTAGCTAAGGCTATTAATAGTAAGCATCATGAATTTATAGTGAATTCAAAATCATTAGAAGAAGATTTAGAAAATGTAATTTTAAACTATGATGAACCTTTCGCTGATTCATCGGCTTTACCAACATATTTAGTCTCTAAATTAACTAGCAGTCATGTAAAAGTCGCTTTGACCGGTGATGGTGGCGACGAAGTTTTTGGAGGCTATAACAAGTATTACATGGGTAAAATTAATAGTATTTATACTAAGACTTTACCAAAGAGTATCCATAACAATTTATTAAAGTATATAAAATTACTTACAATAAGTAAAGAAGACAAAAGAGGAAAACGCTATAAACTCAGAAAATTGTTGGAATCTATAAATTATAATAATGATTTTTATAAAAACATTATTTCATTAGCTTTTAAAAGTAAAGAATTAAAAGTACTTTTGTTTGAAGATGTTAATGTTCTAGATTCATTTTTTGAAAATAAAAAAATGTCTTCAATTAATCATTTTAGAAATTTAGATAAAAATATTTCACTGGAGGGTGACATGCTGGTTAAGGTTGATCGAGCAAGTATGTATGCCTCTATTGAGTTTAGAGCTCCTTTTCTTAATGAAAAAATATGGAATTTTACCAATAGCTTACCTGATGACTATTTAATTAAAGGTTGGAATAAAAAGTATATACTCAAGCAAGCGTTTCAAGAGTATTTTCCTGATCAATTTTTAGAAAAATCAAAAATGGGATTTGCTGTACCTGTTGGAGATTGGTTAAGAACAAATTTAAAGAACGAATTGAGAGATTATATTGATATAGATTTTTTGAATGAGCAGAGCCTTTTTAGAATAGACTACATAGTTCCTTTAGTCCAAAACCATATTGATGCTAAAGTGGATAATACCTTCCGAGTGTGGTCATTTTATTGTTTTCAAAAATGGTACACTAAAGTATACAATATATAGCAATGAAAAGAAAAATAAAAGTATTAAGAATATTAAATAGGTTTAATATCGGAGGGCCAGTTTATAATGCAACTTATCTAACTAAATACTTAAATTCAGATTTGTATGAGACACTCCTAATTGGTGGGCAACCTGAAAAATACGAACAACCTGCAGATTATATATTAAACAACTTAGAGGTGCCTTTTAGGAAGTTGAAATTCATGAGAAGAGCTATTTCTCCTTTATTTGACTTACTTTCATTAATTCAAATTATAATAATAATTTATAAGTATAAACCAAATATAATTCACACACATGCAGCTAAGGCAGGTCTCTTAGGACGTTTAGCATCCTTATTTTATTATAAAAAAGTAAAAGTAGTTCATACCTATCATGGTAATGTTTTTGAAGGATATTTTTCAAATTTTAAAAATAAAATTTTTCTATTGATTGAAAGATTTTTAGCGAGTAAATCAACCAAAATAATTGCTATATCCAAACTTCAAAGACATGACCTTGTTTACAAATATAAAATATGTGAAAAAGAAAAAATAGAAATAATTCCATTGGGTTTCGACTTACATCGATTTACTGAAAACACAAATTCTAAAAGAGAAAAACTAAGAAGAGAATTTAATGTAAATGATAGTATAATTTTAATAACAATAATTGGTAGGATTGTACCTATTAAAAATCATCAATTATTTATAGAAGTAATTAATTATTGTAAAAATAGAACAACTAGAAAAATTAAGGCACTAGTAGTAGGAGATGGCAGTGAAACAGAAAAAATAATTGATTATACGATAAATAATAAACTCTCATATTCATACAAAAATGTAAACAAGGAATGTGATGTTTTATTCACTTCATGGCGCTCTGACATTGATAGTATTTTAGCTGCGAGTGATATTTTATGTCTTACATCTTTAAATGAAGGTACTCCTGTAAGTATTATTGAGTCGATGGCTTCTGAAACGGCTTCGATTTCAACGAATGTTGGAGGTGTTTCAGATATTATAGAAAATAATTTTAGCGGAATAGTGTCCTCAACAGAAGTCAATGAGTTTGGTGAGAATTTATTAAAAATGATTGAAGACGATAATTTAAGACTTAAATTAGCAAAAAACGGAAAAAGTATAAGTCTTGAAAATTATAATTACAATAAATTAGTTTTCAATATACAATCTTTGTATCAATAAATTATTTAACTTATTATGAAAAACAAAACTATTTTGCTCGGTCTTAATGAACTTAATTTTGATTATATAAATTTTTATATTAATCAAGGTCTTTTACCTAATTTTAAAAAAATATTTAAGATACAACCTCCAATAAAGACAGTTTCAGAAAATGAGTATAAACTTTTAGAACCCTGGGTTCAATGGGTAACAGTTCATACTGGAAAAAGCTTTGATCAACATAAGGTCTTTCGTTTAGGCGATATTGTTAATCATCCAGAATTATCTCAACTGTTTGAGGAACTAGAAACTGAAGGTCATTCAGTTGGTGCTGTTTCTCCTTTTAATGCTGACAATAGAATAAAGAATCCTGCTTACTTCGTTCCAGATCCTTGGACTAAAACTGAAGCTACTGGAAATTGGGTTGTAAAGGCCTTATATCAAGCAGTTCATCAGTCTGTTAATGATAATGCGAAATCAAAATTAAATTTGAAATCAATGATTTCTTTAGGTCTTGGACTTTTATTGTATGTTCCGATTTCAAGATGGTTTCATTATGTGAGAACAGTATTAAATGCAAAAAAACCGGGGGCTAAGGCTTTAATACTCGATAGTTTGTTAGCAGATGTTCATTTAACCTTATGGAAAAAATACAAACCTGACTTTTCAAACTTATTTTTAAATTCAGGTGCTCATATTCAGCATCATTATTTATTTAATTCCAAAGCATATCAAGGAAATTTAAAAAATCCTGATTGGTATTGCCCTACAGGTTATGATCCATTAATTCAAATCCTTTCTGAATATGATAAACAAATTGGTAAATTATTGAAATTAAAAAATGTGAAATTAATAGTCGCTACTGGTCTTCATCAACAACCACACGAGCATTTAACTTTTTACTGGCGTTTAAAGGAGCACGTTAAGTTTGCTGAGATGATTGGAATTGAAAATTTCTCAGAAATATTACCAAGAATGTCCAGAGATTTTCTAGTCAAATTTAATAAAGAAACGGATGCAAAAAATGCGGAAAATTTATTAAATAGTTTTCATGCATCTAAAGAGGATATTAAAATATTTGATGTAGATAATAGAGGAACTAGCTTATTTGTTGAATTAGTGTACCCAAATGATATTCATGAAAGTGATTCAATCTATTCAAAAGAATCAAATTTAAAATTAGAAAAATTTAAATCTTATCTAGCTTTTGTTGCTATCAAAAATGGAGAACATAATGGGATAGGCTATTTAACCTCAAACATTAATTTGAAATTAGAAAGCAAAATAAAGTTAACTGAATTGAAGTCGATAATTAAAAAGACAGTGTTACTATAAATCTAATAAAATATCTTGTCGTTAGCAATAAAACAAAAAACATTCTATTTTGATATTTTTTTATAATTTTCTTATTGAAATTGCCGATTTTTTTCTTCCATTATTTAAAAATGTAAACAATAAATTAAAACAGGGAGTAGAAGGACGAAAAAAAACATTATCTATTTTACGGAAAAACATCAAAAAAAAAGATTCTGTATTATGGTTCCATTGTGCATCGTTAGGAGAGTACGAGCAGGGTCTTCCAGTATTTGAAAAAATTAAAGCTCAGAATCCAAATTCTAAAATAGTACTTTCTTTCTTTTCACCTTCAGGATACGAAAATTTAAAAGATAATCCGATAACACCTATAGTTGTTTACCTGCCTTTGGATACTCGTAAAAATGTAGACCAATTTATAACAGAGTTAAATCCAACTCTTGTGATATTTGTAAAGTCTGAAATATGGCCAAACTATTTACTCGCATTAAAAAAACATTCAACAAAAGTTATTTTAATTTCAGCTGTTTTTAAGTCAAATAAATATTGGTTTAAACTTTATGATGTATTATCGAGAAAAGTGTTATCAGGATTTGATCATATATTTACTCAAGATATTCAATCAAAAAAAGCATTACAAAAAATTGGTTATGAAAACATTACTGTTTCAAACGACACAAGATTTGATAGAGTTACTGATCAACTAGAAAAAGATAATTCCCTTCCGTTTATCGATAAATTTTTAAATAGTCAGCAATGTATTGTTGCAGGAAGTACATGGCCTGAAGATGAAAAAATATTATTTTCATTTATAAAAAACTCACCAGAAAATATTAAATTTATAATTGCACCACATTCAATTAATAATTTGGGTATTCAAAAACTTTTAAATGTTTTCGGCTCAAAAGCTGTTTTGTATTCTAATCATAAAATTGAGGATATAGCACAAAAACAAGTATTTATTATAGACACTATTGGTTTACTTACTAAAATTTACAGCTATGCAGATATTGCATACATTGGAGGTGGTATGGGGAAGAATGGTTTACACAATACTCTAGAAGCTGCAGTTTTTGGTATTCCAATAATTATAGGGAAAAATTATAGTAATTTTCCTGAAGCTGTAGAAATGTATAAAAATGGTGGATTAATGAGTGTTAGAACGGCAGAATCTTTTAATGATATTTTAGACAAGCTTTTAAAAAACAAAAAATTACTAGCTAAATGCGGAGAAAAGAACAAAAACTTTATAATAGAAAACAAAGGCGCTACTTCGATTATATTAAATAAACTATCATATCTATATTAATTAATGAAAAAATATTAGTCACAGTAGGACTATGATATTTGGTTCGCAAGAGCAAATACAGTTCTTGGGTGGAAATCAGAACTAACTTTAAAGGATGCTTTACAATCTGCTTGGGAGTGGGAGAAAATGATTAGAAGCTAATCAATAAAATAATAGATAATTGACTTTTTTGTATATTTAGTTTTTAATAAAATTAATTATAACTATGCCATTCGACCCAAATTCAGCAAAGAAAGCAGGAAAAAAATCAAAAAGAGGTCCTGCAAAAAAAGAAGACCCTTCCATTAAAGAAAAGATGGAATTGCTCTATGAAAAAGTATTGGATGATTTACTTATAAACCAAGACAAGCTTAAAAAACAGAAAGGGTAAAAGTTTTTGTAACTCTGTCAGGTCATTTGTTTCCTAAGAATAAACCTGCTAAAGAAAAAATAGAAGAGCAACCCCTGTTCATATTTTCTGATCTCGAAACTACTACTAAAAGTGATGAAACTACCAAATAACTTTAAATTTTTTAAACTTCTTAATGAGTTATAAAAAAACGCTTTACTTTGTCGCAAAATGCTTGACCATTTCTTTGGAAGATAATAATAGGCAAGAAATAAAAAAGGAATTAAAATCAACCTCTATAGACTGGGATGCTGTTGTAAAAGTGAGTACAGCCCATTATGTGTTTCCGGCATTGTATTGTAATTTAGAGCGAGTCGATTTCTTGCAGTATTTACCTCAAGATTTACTGAGCTACATGGAGCATATTACCGATTTAAATCGGGAGCGTAATAAAAAAATAGTTCCTCAGGCAAATGAATTAAATAATGTATTATTAGCAAATAAAATCACTCCTATATTTTTAAAAGGAACCGGAAACTTATTATCAGGAATCTATAATGATATTGGCGAACGCATGGTGGGGGATATTGATTTTATTTTCTCAAAAGAAGACTATCCAAAAGCGATTACTGTTTTAAGAGAGTTTGGGTATTCTGATGTAGAAAAGAAAGAATATTATCCTCCTGATGAAAAAAAGCATTACAGAAGACTTCAAAAAGAAGATAGAATTGCCGCTATAGAAATTCACTCAGAACTTTTAGGTATAAAAAAATATTCTAGCGAATTCAATTATAGTTTTGTAGAGAAAGACAGTCAGACTCTCAATGGCGTTAGGGTTTTGAGTTATGCAAACAAATTAAACTTATCTATCATTGCGAATCAAATAAACGACAATGGTTTTTATTATAAGACGATGGCCTTACGAAATGCCTATGATGTTTTTTTATTATCTAAAAAAACAAATACAAAAGATGCGGTCAATTCCTTAAACAAACTTAGTCATCCATTAAATTGTTTTTTAGCAGCCTGTGATGAAGTTTTTAATAAGATAGAGAGTTTAGAATACAACAATACAAAAAAGGCAGCTTCCTATGTAAGTGTTTTTAATAGTCAGTTTATTAATATTAGAAAAACAAAAAGACGACACAGCCTCATTAAGAGGTATCTATTTTTAAAACCTAGATTAAACATACTTTATAAGTCAATAATATACAAAGAATATCGAGTTTGGTTATTCAAAAGAGTGACTGATAAAAACTGGTATAAAGAGAAACTTATTCAGTTAGGAATAAAAACGTAAAATCACCAAATAACACCCGCTTGCTGCATAAATAAATCTGCTAATGCATCTTTATTTTGATGTGTTCCAATATAGGTTAGAAAAGTACTCTCTTTAGAATGCCCAGTGATATTCATAAGTAGTGGTGTTTCAATTTTACCATAGTAATTAGACGCAAAAGACCGTCTCATAATATGTGAGGTCACAAATTCATATTTTGGCGCATTTATAATTTCTTTTCTTCTTGTTTTTGGATTGTTCTTAAACCCAGACACCAACCCTTCAATTCCTGCCATTCTGCAAAGCGCTTTGATCTGTTTATTAAAAACTACTTGAGAAACTTTTCTTGGAAACTCATTCTCTAATAGTTCAATAACTAAAGGATCTGCAACTCCAATAGTTACCGCCTTCTTTGTTTTCTGTTGCAAGATATCTATATAGGCACTTTCAGAAGTAAGAGCTTTAAGTCTAAGTTTTCATGGAAAATGTTGAAGAAATGTAAATTTCTTCAACATTTTTAGTTTTAAAGAGTTTATTTATGGAATTATGAGTAGACAAAACGCAGTTGTCCTATTTTTTTTTTAAAAAGTTGATTTAAAAAAATTAGGCTACATTTTCTAAAGTTTGTTGTTGCATCCTTCTACCAATTTCGAGGCAATTAGCAGTGTGTATTCCAAAGAATATCCAAAGTTTCTCTGTTGCTTCGGTTTTAGCTTTTATCTTCTTTAGATGATAATGTTCTTTTTCTTTACCAAAACTTCCCTCTAATCTTGATGCTCTTTCTTTGGTAATTATAGCTTTTAGTTTTTTCTGTTCTTTTAGTGTTTTGAGGGTTTCCCTTTGGGTTTAAAATCAGTTTGTATTGCAAAATTCTATTCTTGTTAGTGGCATAAATAGCATCTGCTCCAACTACTTTTACTTTGGTTTTTGTAAGCCCTTGTGCTTTGTATATGTTGTTTTTAAACTGTATTCCTTCATTAAAATTATCAAAACTTATCTTTTGAATAAAGTTAATACCATCTATTTGGAGTTTATTGACTTTTGCGCCAAACTCAGTACCTTTTATCTCTTTTCCTCTTAAAATAGGGCGTAAGTAATTCTTTGATAAACTTACGATTCTTCCTTTAGGTTTTTCAGCTTTAGTAAAAAACAAATATTGCTGCCCATACACTTTTTTAATGGTCCTTAATGTATTATAAGAACGTTTAGGAAGTTCTAATTGATACTCCTTTTGAAGAATTTTAATTTCTAATAAAAGTTTATGTAATAGTTTTAAAAAGGCTCTGGTAATAGAAGTTCTTCGTTTTCTTGTTTTTCTGCGCATTTTACTATAACCTATATACCTTCTAGACCATTTTATATACTTGGTTCTTGGTAGCTTTACTTTTAAAAAATTACAAAGCGCTTTTAGTTGTTTATAAAGCCAATGGACAGCTTCCCATAGTATTTTTTGATCCGTTGGGTAACGAACCTCACTCTGATAACAAGTAGCATCTGTAACAATACAAGTTTGTTCTTTTATTTATTTAGACCAATAAGTGAAAAGTGTTTTCTCAACTTTTTCTATTGATAAAAACCCTGCTAACTCACAGCGTATTTGACTCATAATTTTATAATTTGTCAATCGATGGTGTCCTAAATGAAGATCCCAAAAAAATTGATAATCAATATTGGCGTTGAGTTGCTCAATTAATCTTTTATCTGAACAACAGGCGTAATGCTTTAAAAGCATCAGTGCTAATTTACCTTTTGGACTAAAATAATTCTTTGTTGCTTTACAAGATTCTTTAATTTTAAATGTCGAAACCAAAGAATTCCGAGGAATTGCGGTATAGATTTTACCTAAATTACTCTGTAAAAATTGATTGAAATAAAGGCAGAGGTTTTCTTGAGTACTTAAAAATGAAAATTCATGCTGTAAATCGGAGATTCTTTGTATTTTAGACATAACTGTTAAGTTAAAACCCCGTTTTTTGAGTTTTCAGCTCATTTACGGGGTTTGGTTTTATATCTAAAATACAACTTATTTAACTGATAAACAAGTGTTTATTTACTTCTGAAAGCGCCTATGTAACAAAAACAAATTTAACTGAATTACTATTTTGATAAAATATCAAATAATTCGTGATTAATGTAGTAATTCGTAACGCCTAATTTCTTTTTTGTTAATATTCCATCACCTGACAGCCTGTTCAAGTAATTAGCAGCAGTAATTCTTGACACCTTTAAATCTTTCTCTACAAATTCGATTTTAGTATACGGATGTTTAAACAAGTTATTTAGCAAGTCCTGACTGTAGAACTTATAATTTTTCCTAATTTGATGTTTTTGTTTTAATAGTAGGGATTGTATTTCTGTGATCGTTTGCATAGTGTCCATTGCAGTCTTTTCAACACCCTCTAAAACAAATAATATCCAATCTTCGAAATTTTTATGATCTCTCACGGCTTGAATTTTTTTATAATAATCACTTTTATTTGATATAATAAACTTACTCAAATATACTATTGGCAAGTCCAACAGATTCTGAAGGACAAGATAAAGTACATTTATAATCCTTCCCGTTCTTCCGTTTCCATCATAAAAAGGATGTATACTTTCAAATTGGAAATGGATGACAGCCATTTTTATCAAAGGATCTACATCACTTAGCTCATTGTCATTAATATATATCTCTAAATTACTCATCAGATCCACAATAGTTTGATAATCCTGAGGTGGTGTATAAATGACCTCACCTTTACTATTGTTTTTAAGGGTAGTGCCCGGAACCTTTCTTAAACCTGCATTATTTTTTTCAAGTGTGGCTTGAATTTCAATAATCATCCTGTTGGTCAGGAGTTTTTGTTTGTTTATAAGCTCAAAACCTTTTTTAAGGGCTTCTATATAATTTTGAACTTCTTTAGATTCAAGAGATTCTATGCTATTTGTTTTAAGTTCTGCCTTATATAAGTCATCGTGAGTCGTTATAATGTTCTCAACTGCAGAACTATCCTTTGCTTCTTGAAGACCTAAAGTATTGATTAATATAGTTTGATTAGGGATACTTTTAGACATCCCTTTTAATTCAGCCAATGCCTTATGTGAAGACGTTAGTTTCTTGAGAACTATTGTGGACTCAAGCTCAATATTTAACGGAAGATCACTTAATGTATATAGTGGCATATGTAAAGAAAATCAAAATATCTTTACAAAGATAAACTATTATGTATAAAAAAATCAATTTTCTTTACAAAAGGAAGAGTGTATGATACTATAATTCAGAAAGTTTGACAAAGGAAGTAAAAACCATTGAAGATTGTGTTATGATAAATCAATTAATAAAATTACACACCATGAGAGGGGCATTTACCTTACGCAATAAGGGTGTAAATTTTAAAACCTCATGGCTGTTTAGGAATAAGAATAATAGGTACGTGTTTTTAAGTTATGATTATAAATAAATTAGATTTTCTTGTGCGATATTTTCGCGAAGTACCAGATTATTAAGAACTTTCAGAGCAAATTATTTTCACTAAAAATATGGGTTAGTAAGATTCGCTTCTTCACTTTTTTCAAATGGGAGGTAGTTTTTAAGGGTCAATTAGTTTCTGTTTGATTTCTTATGAATTTATCATACCCTAAAAAGAATCCGATTCCTAAACATTATAGAAAGAATTACCCTATTTTTGATACTATAATATTTATAGTTAAATCGATCTTGCATGATTCCCAAAAATATGACTATCCACACCTCATTTTGAAAATGATGATGTAGACTTTTTTAAACAAACCATAGCATCCAATTGGAGTAGTACTGTGGGGCCATATTACAACTTGTGAAAAATCAATTGAAGAAATATATGAAAATGATTTACAAGTAGTATTTGGAAGGAGTTGAATTGCAAAAAGAGACCAGTAAAGACTTTTATTCGATTTTTTGGCTTAACTGCATCACTATTGATACTCCTAAAATCTCAAAGTTCATGCTTCACGAGAGGTTTAATCAGCGTCAGATTCATGTGAGGTCTCTATGGTAGCCTCTGCACCTTCAGGATTATTTAAAAGGCACCTTGTACTTTGGAGATTACTTTTGTGAAACCTTGTTTCAAAAAGGATTGTGTTTGCCCTCTAGCTCTAATCTCACTGATGAGGAGTTTGATAGAACATGGCAAGTTTTTAACGCATTTAAAAAATAGGAATCAATATGTCTGAATTATTTTTTAAAAAATAGGAACTTAAAAAAACCTTCGTAGTTAGTGATGAATTTTTAATGAAGTATAAAAACAGCAGCATTTTAATTACATGATTTACATACCCAATTTAAATCGGACTTGATACCTCCTTTTTATGTCGATTTACCAAAAATAATGGAGGAGATTATGGATTCTGAAAAAAAATATTTAGAGGCCTATACTAAATCACCTTTTTTAATGTCTTATCATCAATAATTCTCTTTTCTGTATTAATACCTTCCATCTTTTTTTTTATGTTTATCGGTATCATAAAATAATATTTTCTTTCATAACAATTAGGGGGTAGTTTGATGAGCTGCCTTACATACTTAAGATTACAATATTCGTCTTGTACCACATGGTCTAATAGTTATTCGTTTTTAAGGAGCCAACAGAATAGTAAATTTGCAAAAAAACTGCTATATTAAAAAGAGGGCTGTTTCATTATTATTTTAATGAACAATTCATAACACCTGGTGAGAAAATTCAAAAGACTATTTAGATTACATTTTGTGTTTTTAAAAATTGAGTCACATAAAAAATATCATATTTTAAAGACTTGGAGTATATTTGTTAAAAACAATGATAGATGTCTGAAAAAATATGGTTGTCTAAACCTCACATATCTTATTTTGAAGAAAAATTTATCAAGTCAGCTTTTGAGACTAATTGGTTAACTACTAGAGGTGAGAATATTGATGAATTTGAGGAGCAAATTGAAAACTATATAGGAGAAAAAAAATATGCGGTTGCCTTAAATTCAGGCACTTCTGCTATACATCTAGCATTAATTCTTTTGGGAGTTCAAGAAAATGATGAAGTAATTTGTCCGTCTTTTACATTTTGTGCTTCAGCAAATCCAATTTTATATAATAAGGCAATACCCGTTTTTGTGGATTGCGAAATGGATACTTGGAATATTTGCCCTTTTTTTTTAGAAGAAGCTATTAAAGATAGGATAGAAAAAGGGAAAAAACCCAAAGCCATAATAGTAGTAAATTCTTATGGAATGCCACCAAAATGGGATGAAATAATTTTGATATCTAAAACATATAATATCCCGATTGTTGAGGACAGTGCTGAAGCCTTAGGTGCTGTCTACAAAAACAAAAAGTGTGGAACCTTTGGAGATTTTGGAATTTTCTCATTCAATGGGAATAAGATTATAACAACATCTTCTGGTGGGGCACTAATTTGTAAGTCCAAAGCGCTAAAGTCAAAAGCGATATTGATTGCTACCCAAGCGAATAGAGGAAAAACTTCATATAAACATTCTGAACTGGGTTTTAATTATAGAATGAGCAATGTCTTGGCAGGTATTGGAAGAGGACAAATGAATGTAATTGAGGAAAGAATTAAACAAAGAAGAAATGTAAATTTTTTCTACAGGGAGATTTTTAAGAACACAAATGATATAATTTTACAAAGTGAACCAAGTTCTGAATACCTTTCTAATTTTTGGTTAAGTTGTATCTTAATTAATGATACCGATAATAAGTATTGTTTAAAAAAGATTAAGAAAATTTTCAAAGAAAAAAATATAGAAGTTAGAAATTTATGGAGACCTCTTCATACACAAAAATTGTATAAAAATTTTTTATATTATGGGAAAGGAACTGATGAGTATCTTTTTAAAAATGGACTTTGTTTGCCGTCAAGTTCTAATTTAACAAATAAAGAGTTGTTAAGAATAGCATCAACTTTAAAAAATATATTTCATGTTTAAAGCTTTTAAAGAACAAGATATACAACGACACACTATTTTTTTTAATCAAAAAGAATTTGAGAACAAGCATAGGGAAAGTACGATTTTGATTACTGGAGCGGCAGGAACAATAGGACGCGAAATATCAATTTTGCTTAACAAATCAAAAGTAAAAAAAATTATTTTTTTTGATCAATCGGAGATTGGTTTGCATAATTTAAAAGAAGATTTATCGATTTTAAACCAAAACAATGGTAAACTTATTTTTATTTTAGGATCCATCAGAGACAAAATTAAAATTAGACATGTATTAAAAAAGAATCATGTAAACTTAATCATACATACCGCTGCCTATAAACACGTTGCTATTTTAGAAGAAGATCTTTATGAGGCGATAAGGACCAATGTAGAAGGGACTATTAATTTATACGAAGAGTCCATAAAAAATAATGTATCAGATTTTGTTTTTATATCTTCAGACAAAGCTGTTAAACCAATAAGTTTAATGGGGATGTCCAAAAAAATAGCAGAAATCTACCTTGACTCATCAAAAAATAGCTCAGATGTTACTACAAAGATAATTCGTTGTGGAAATGTGATCAATTCCAGTGGTTCAATCCTTCCAACTTTTATGAATCAAATAAAGAATACCAAATCAATTAATTTGAAAAGCGAAACAGCTACTAGGTATTTTATTTATGCTGATGTTGTTGCAACATCTATTTTAAACATTGTAAGTTCTGATTTGAATGGTAAATTTGTTTTAGAAATGGGGAATTCAATTAAAATTAAACAATTAGCAAAAGATATGATTGAAAATAGCAAGTTTAAAAATATTAATATCAACCTAACTCATTTAAATAAGGGAGAAAAAGTATATGAATCTTTAAAAGAGGATTATGAAGCCTATAAATCAACTAAAGATAATGCGATTAAAATTATTGAAGATCACAGAAAAAAGCCGTTTAGTTACGTTAAAGAAATTTTAGAGTTGGTAGAACAGAATAAAAAAATGAATCTATCAAAGGTGAAAATGGGTCTACATACTCTTTGTAATAAAAATTCATCATTAAAATAGAATTGATTAGATTAAAATATAGTATTTTCGCAAAAAAATATATGTTTAGAATGATTAAAAATTCATTTTTTATTTTAGTACTCTTAGTATTTTCTTCCTGTGTTTCTAAAAAAGAGATTGTCTATTTTCAAAACGATGAGATAGACCAATCTAAAGTAAGCAATAGTTACAAAACAATTATCAAACCAGACGATGTATTGCAAATTACCATTACTGCCTTAGACATAGAAGCGGTAAGACCTTTTAATCTAGCAGCAGTTACCTATTCTACATCTTCAAATTCTGCCATAGGGGTAGCACAACAGCAAACTTATTTAGTTGATAATAAAGGGGAGATCGATTTTCCTGTAATTGGTAAAATTAAAATAGGAGGCTTAACCCGTGATGAAACCATAGAGTTGTTAAGGAGTAAACTCTCACCTGATTATATCAAAGATCCCAATATTAATATTAGAATTGCCAATTACAAGATTTCTGTCATGGGAGATGTTCGAAGACCTGGAAGTTATAACATTCCAAATGAGCGAATTACCATTTTAGATGCTTTAGCGCTTGCAGGCGATGTAAATATTTCTGGGCGACGAAATAATATTTTGATTATTAGAGAAGAAGCGGGTAAGAAAACCCAATACAGAGTCGATTTAAGGTCTAATAAATTATTGACCTCTCCGGTGTATTATTTACAGCAAAATGATGTGGTGTATGTAGAGCCAAATTATGCAAGAATCCAGTCTGCTTCGGCAAACTCAAATACTACTTTGTTTATTTCGATAACAGGTTTACTCATTACCATCATATCTCTTCTAATAAGATAAAAATGCAAGAACAAAAAAATAACGATATTTATAATCAAGGATTAGAAGATTCAGATACCATTAATATAAGAGAAGAATTAGAAAAATACCTAGGGTATTGGAGATGGTTTATCTTTGGTGTCTTTGTGTCTCTTTCTCTAGCATTTATTTATTTAAGATATACCACACCTCAATATAGTGCTGCTGCTTCTATCATGATCAAAGACAATAAAAAGTCTGGAATCTCTTCCGAGTTGGCAGCCTTTGAGGATCTAGGAATTATTGGAGGTGGTTCTGCAAACAATACTGATAATGAAATATACATATTAAAATCTCGTAAAATTATTGGGAATGTGGTGGATTCTTTGAATCTAACAACCTCTTATTTTGCGGAAGGAAGAGTCATCAAATCGGAAGTATACAAGCAACGTCCAATTTCTTTAGAGTTTTTAAAAAAAGAGGCAAACTTTATAGAAAAAGATACTGCCTTTGTCATTTCGATTGTAGATCAACATAATTTTGAAATAAAAGATGTTGAGGGGGTATTGATTCTATCTTCTCAATTTAATGAAATTATTAATAGTAAAATTGGAGTATTTAATATAATACTATCAAAGGAGTTTACAAAAAGTCTAATTGATAAAGAGATCATAGTTCGTCTCAGAGGGAGAAATAAAGTAATTGATGGTTATCGCAGTAGAATTGATATAAAAACTGTCGATAAAAATTCTAGTGTATTAACCCTTAGTTTACAAGACGCTGTTAAAAATAAAGCAGAAGACATTTTAAATGAATTGGTGAAACAATACAACTTGGATGCCATTCAAGATAAAAATATTGTTTCTGAAAAAACAAGAGATTTCATTAAAGATCGTCTGAAGAGTGTGGGCAACGATTTAGGAATCATTCAAGACAAGGTAAAGAACTATAAAATACAATTTGGGATTACAGGCTTATCAGCAGAAGGAGAACTAGCACTTGAAGCTGTTTCTGCAAACAACCAAAAAATAGCTGAAATCCAGAGTCAGTTGAGTCTTGCTGAATGGATTCAAGAAAAATTAAACAAGGAGTCTAAAGACAATGATGTATTACCAACAAACCTAGGTTTTACAGATCTAACTATTACTTCATCTATACAGGCATACAATGAATTGGTACTGAATAAAAATAGGTTGTTAGTAACGGCAGGTGATCGAAATCCACAATTAATTGAAACCCAAAGTCGAATCACAACGTTGAATAAAAACTTATTATCGAGTTTAGCAAATTTAAAAAAATCACTCGAAATTCAATTGAGTCAATTGAATAGCGAAGCTCAAAAAGTGTCTTCAAAAATATCTGAGATCCCGCTTATAGAAAGAGGGATGATTGATATAGAAAGACAGAATATAATTTATTCTGAATTGTATTCATATTTATTAAAGAAAAAGGAAGAAACGGCTATTTCTTTGGCTGTTACCGTTCCCAATGCAAAAATTATAGATTTTGCTTATGGCTCTGGTGTTCCAGTGTCACCAAAAAAGAATAATGTTTATTTATTAGCTTTACTTATGGGGGTGCTAATTCCTTTTTTAATCATCTATCTAAAGAACTTATTGGATACTAAAATTCATACCAGAAAAGACATTGAAGACTTGACCAACATTCCTTTTTTAGGAGATGTACCGCACTCAGAAAATCAACAAAAAATTGTTATTGGTCAAGAAGATTCTCGATCTAGCACCGCAGAAGCATTTAGGTTAATCCGAACCAATTTAGAATTTATGCTTGCAAATAATACAGCGTCTTCTTTGGGAAAAACAATCTTTGTAACCTCTACAACTAGTGGAGAAGGGAAATCTTTTATCTCTATCAATTTAGCTGCTGCTTTATCATTATCTAATAAAAAAGTATTGCTTTTAGGCTTGGATTTAAGAGCACCAAAAGTTTCAGAATACTTAAACATTCCAGAAAGAAAAGGAATGACCAACTTTATTACAAATAAAGAGCTTACTTTGGATGATGTTAGGTTTCAAATTCCAGAAATTAAAGGACTAGATATTATTACATCTGGTGTAATACCTCCCAATCCTGCAGAGCTACTCATGAGTTCAAGAGTTGAAGAACTATTAATAGAAGCTAGAAATCAATACGATTTTATCATTATAGATACTGCACCTGTAAGTTTAGTTACAGATACTTTGTTAGTAGCTAAATACGCAGATATATCTATGTACGTTGCTAGAGCTAATTATTTAGATAAGCGCATGCTAAATATTGCTCAAATCTTATACAAAGAGAAGAAATTACCAAATATGGCAATTGTTTTGAATGATGTTGATATTACAAAAGGCTATGGTTACGGTTATGGCTATGGTTATGTTGATAATCTAAAGAAATCATGGTATAAGAGAATTTTAAAATAACATAAAAAAAGGAAGCAATTTGCTTCCTTTTTTTATTTGTCATTTCGAACGAAGTATGAGGAGAAATCCCATGAATGTAACTCAAACGAATAAGATTTCTCAATCGTTCATGCTTCATTTATTTCGAAAAGACATTTGTGTGTGTATTTTTAATGTCATTTCGACTTTAGGAGAAATCTCATAAATGTAATAAAACGAATAAGATTTCTCAATCGTTCATACTTCACTCATTTCGAAAAGACATTTGTGTGTGTATTTTTAATGTCATTTCGACTTTAGGAGAAATCTTAAAAAACATCATTATTCAAAAAATCCCAATTAGGATTAAATTTAGTAATTAAGTTGTTTTTCTTTTCTCTTCTCCATTTTTTCAATTCTTTTTCCCTGTAAATTGCAGAATTCACATCTTCAAAAACTTGATAATAAAGTAGGTAATAACAATTATATTTTCCAGCAAATGATTTTTTATCATTTTTACTGTCAAAATAATGTTGAGAAAGTCTTTTTTGAATATTGCTTGTGACACCAATATATAAGGTTGTTTTATTCTTATTAGTAATTATATAAACAATATAGTTTTTAAACATGGCAAGTTAAAATTACAAAATATAAACTAATTGTCATTTCGAACGAAGTATGAGGAGAAATCTCATGAATGGAACTAAAACGAATAAGATTTCTCAATCGTTCATACTTCGCTCATTTCGAAAAGACATTTATGTGTGTATTTTAATGTCATTTCCAACGAAGTATGAGGAGAAATCTCATGAATGGAACTAAAACGAATAAGATTTCTCAATCGTTCATACTTCACTCATTTCGAAAAGACATTTGTGTGTATATTTTAATGTCATTTCGACTTTAGGAGAAATCTCATGAATGTAACTAAAACGAATGAAATTTCTCAATCGTTCATACTTCTCTCATTTCGAAAAGACATTTGTGTGTGTGTTTTTAATGTCATTTCGAACGAAGTATGGGGAGAAATTTCATGACTTATACTAAAAAAAATAAGATTTCTTAATCGTTCATGCTCCACTCATTTCGAAAAGACATTTATGTGTGTATTTTTAATGTCATTTCGAACGAAGTATGAGGAGAAATCTCATGAATGGAACTAAAACGAGTAAAATTTCTCAATCGTTCATACTTCACTCATTTCGAAAAGACATTTGTGTGTGTATTTTAATCGAAAGAATTTCTCTAAGTTTTTCCCAGTGGTAAGCTAGATTACTCTTTAAAATCAAGATAAAATTTTATTTTATACATTAAAACGAAAGGTCATCTCGAAGAAGTAGCGCGTGAGTGAAGAGAAATCACTATTATTGAAAAGGATATAGACCTAGATAAAGGTTGTATTATTCAACAGTAGATGTTCAATACTTTTTAAATTCTGTTGAGTTCCAATTCTTTTTAGCAGTTCTAAATGATTGTGATGATGAGTATCTGTCCCTACAAAGTCATATAGATTCTCTTTTAAAAGCTTTCTAGAGATTTCTTGGATTCTTTTTCCATAATGTTCAGATAAAGATAATAGATTTAGTTGAAACAGACACCCGGCTTTTTTGAGCTTATAGTAACTTTCAAAATTATTGTGATAAAAATTATAACGTTCAGGATGCGCTAATATGGGTTTGAATCCTTTTAATTGTATTTCAAATAGAATCTCATGTAAATTTATTGGAGCACTGAGGTAAGACATTTCTACCAAAATAAAATTGTCTTTTAAAGTAAGGATGTCATTGTTTTCTAGACGTTTAGAAAACTCTTCATCCATCATATATTCTGCAGCTGCTCTGATTGAAACATCCCTTATATTTCTTTTTAAAAGTTCTTTTTGTACTTCTTTTAGCTTATTGTTTATGGTTTCTGTAGTGTTAGGATATACATCTCCTAAAACATGAGGTGTTGTAATAAAATTCTTAATTCCATGTGAGCGCATTTTTAAAATCAATTCTATAGAATTGTTCATGTTTTTTGCTCCATCGTCTATTCCTGGAAGTAAATGAGAATGAATATCTACAAAATCTTCTGGAAAAAAATTGATTAAAGGAATTTCTTTTTTCTTAAAAAAAAGCATAATTAATATTTATACAAATTTATAATTTTTATACGAAAACGATTGAAGTTTTTTGAACTATTGTGTATCCCCTTTTCTTATGATATATTTGATAAAAAATATATATTATTATGATTTTAATTGCCGACGGAGGTTCTACAAAAGTAGATTGGATTGCCATTAATAATAATAAAGATGAAGTTTTTAGAGCCAGGACTCATGGCTTAAATCCGGCAGTGGTAGCAGAAAAAGAGTTGAATAATAGGATTGTAAATATGTTTCAACTTATGAATGTTAAAGATCAGGTTCGTGAAATTCATTTTTACGGAGCTGGTTGCGGAACTCCAAAACCTGTTGAAATCTTAAAAAAAATATTAAAATCAATATTTATCAATGCAGATATTTTTGTTGCTGAAGATATGTTAGCAGCGGTATATGCATCTTCTGGAAAGAAACCTGCTTTGGCGTGTATTTTAGGAACAGGCTCTAATAGTTGTTATTTTAACGGAGAAGATGTAGAGATGAAAGTAGCATCATTAGGATATACCTTAATGGATGAGGCTAGCGGTAATTATTTTGGAAAACAATTGTTAAGAGATTTTTACTATAACAAAATGCCCAAGAGAATTGCTGTAAAATTTGATGAACAGTTTAATTTAGATATAGATTTTATAAAAATGAATTTATATAGAGAACAAAATCCAAATATGTTTTTAGCATCATTTGCAAAGTTTATGTTTGAATTCAAGGACGATAAGTACGTTAAGAAAATTATTAAGAAAGGATTTCAAGAGTTTTTTAAATATAGAATTTTACCTTTTGGAAAAGATCAAGAAACTCCCATTTACTTTATAGGTTCCATAGCTTTCTATTTTAGAGATGTCTTAGAAAAAGTTGCTAAAAAGAATCATCATAAAATTACTGATGTTATTCAAAGGCCTATCGATAATTTATTAGAATATCACAGAGAAAATATCAATTAAGGATTTCTAAAACTCTTTCTAATTTCATTCCACGGGAGCCTTTTATTAAGATAGAATATCCTTTGAGAGCATTTGTTAATAGGTAATTTTTTAGTTCTTTAAAACCTTTAAATTGATGACTTTTTGTCTGAGTTAAACTAAAATTTTCTCCCACCAAAAACACATGTTTAAACTTTAAATTAGTCGCTAAATCTGCAATTGCTTGGTGCTCCTTAGCGCTATCTTCTCCCAATTCAAACATGTCACCAAGAATAACAGTTTTATGCCTTTCTTTGAGCAATGCAAAGCTTTCCAAAGCAGCTTTCATACTTGTAGGATTTGCGTTATAAGCATCCAAAATAATTTTATTTGAAGAAGTTTCTATAATTTGAGATCTATTGTTTGTGGATCTATAGTTTTCAATAGCACTTTTAATTTTTTCTTTAGAGACATTAAAGTACTCTCCAATAGTAATGGCAGCAGCAATATTTGTATAATTGTATTTCCCGATGAGTTTGCTTTGAATTTCTTTATTTTTAAAAGATAACTTTACAAAAGGATTTACATCAGAAAGACTGAGTTCATTCTTGTTGAAAACAATAGTTTTTATGTTTTCGGTTTTTTCAACCTGAATTGCATCATTTGGGTTTACAAAAGCTGTTTTATTATTTGTTTGTAAATAAGTATATAATTCAGATTTACCTTGTACAACACCTTCAATAGAACCAAAACCCTCTAGATGAGCTTTCCCAAAGTTTGTTATATAGCCAAAATCTGGCTGGCAAATAGAACAAAGAAATGCTATTTCTTTCATATGATTTGCTCCCATTTCTACAATTCCTATTGCTGTTTTTGGCGTCATCGATAACAGTGTAAGGGGAACTCCAATATGGTTATTTAAATTTCCTTTTGTTGCTGTAGTGATATATTTTTGACTTAAAACACAATTAATTAATTCTTTCGTAGTGGTTTTTCCGTTGCTTCCCGTTAAACCTATAATGGGAATATCTAATTGATTCCTGTGATAATTTGCAAGACTTTGTAGGGTTTCTAACACATTGTCAACTAAAATAATGGTATCCGATGTTTTGTATTTTTTTTCATCAACAATACTATACGAAGCACCTAATTTTAAAGCCTCTTCAGCAAATGTATTTCCATTAAAGTTATTGCCTTTTAAGGCGAAGAAAAGGGTGTTTTTTCTGATATTTCTGGTGTCGGTATCCACAAGAAAATGTTCAGAATAAAGGGAGTAAAGTTCTTTAATTTTCATTTTTTAAATATAAAAAAAACCTCATTGTTATTATCACAATGAGGTCGTATATTTTTAAGCAAACTTTTTACCTAGATGGGTTTCTTGCTTTTCTTTTCTTAAAAGTCATAGGCCCTACTTGATCGGTAACACATCGAAATCCAATGTAGTTTGTTGCCATATATTCTGGTAAGTATCTCCTTTGAGCAGGGTCCAACCAATATTCTCTATCAGACCAAGATCCACCTTTATAAACTCTTGTTTTATTGCTAATTAAAGTTGATCTTCTTTTGCCATCATTTGTAATTATATCTCTTCCAGTGATAGAATCTCTTACTTTTTCTGGTTTGGTTGGAGAGTTGTACATTTTTGCTCTAGAGACGTATTGATCTTCATCATCTTCATAAAATCTTGAAGAATTTAAATCACCGTCATTAATATCAGAATTATCAGAAACAGTAAAGTTTCTTCTTAAGGTTGTATCGTCTTTTGTAATTGGTATGTACTTAATGGTACCTGGTAATTGCTTTGGTACAATTTTACCGTTTGGCAGCGTATCGTATTCTACTTCAGCGAGATTTCCATCTCCTGCAATAACCACTTTACCGTCTTCACTAATCATTTTTTTAGTAAAAATATTACCACGATAATAATTAAAGTCATTCGCTTCTGAATCAATGAGTGGTCTGTACACATCTGATACCCATTCTGCTACATTTCCAGACATGTCATACAATCCAAATGCATTCGGAGGGTATGATTTTACTCGAATAGGAATGTCTGAACCATCAGAACTCCATCCAGACAACCCACTATAATTTCCTTGCCCTTGTTTAAAGTTTGCTAACTGATCTCCTTTGAAACGCTTATTCTTTTCTCTAGAATATTTTCCATTCCAAGCGTATTTTTTTCTACCTCTAACGTTGTTGTATTCTCTATTTTCAATATTTGCTTTGGCTGCGAATTCCCATTCTGCCTCAGTTGGCAATCTAAATTTTTGAGTTAATACCCCATCAGCACGTGTAATTTTTCTTCCTTGAAAAGCACCACTTGAAGGTCTTGCAGTACCTCTACTTCTTACACCACGTTTGTAGATCGTTGTATCTCCTTCAAATAATTTGTCTGAATCAGCTAAAAATACATCAGTATCAAAGAAATTTCTTGTAGAATCACTTTCAAAAATATTTTTAATATGCCCTCTGTCTATTAATGTCTTGAGGTTTACTGCATTTGTTCGCCATTTACAATATTCATTTGCTTGTAACCAACTTACACCCACAACTGGGTAATTTGCATAGGCAGGATGACGTAAATAATTTTCAGATAAAATATCTGTATTCCCCAAACTTTTTCTCCAAACTAAGGTATCTGGTAATACGGAGCTATAAATGTGTTTGTACTTTTCTTCAGAGGGAGGAAATACATCCTTCATATATTGTACATACAAGAAATACTCTGAATTGGTGACCTCTGTTTCATCCATAAAAAACGAACGAATGTGTATTTTCTTAGGGGTGGTATTCCAATCGAACATAACATCGTCTTGAACCTGACCCATTGTAAAGGTACCCCCTTCAATACCCACCATTCCGCTTGGTGGTTTTTGTCCCTCAAAAGAATTTCCTCTAATATAATTTCCGTTTTTTGGATCATTAAAATTCAATCCAGTTAATGTAGATTTCCCTGCAGATGATCTGTTACAGTTTGTTAAAAGCAATGTTGTTAAAACAACAACTGTTAGTTTTAATATGTTTTTCATTTTCCTAATTCAAATTGGTAGGGTTTCGTTATGGCGATGCAATTTACAATAAAATTATTTTTGTACAAGTAAATTGCTAATTTTAACGCTTCTTTTTTAACTCATATTTTAAAAACGTTGCCTTTTATATTTTAGTATAATTTATCTTAATAAGTATTAAAATATCTAATAATTATTTGCGTTATTTGAATACGATATATGAAAAAACAAATTTTAGTCTTTTTTATTGGTTTTGTCACTCAAATAACCATTTCTCAAGTTCAAAATTCTGTCTTATCTCAGGGAGATTGGTTTAAGTTTTCTATAGATACAACAGGTGTTTTTAAAATTGATAAAAATCTTTTGCAACAAATAGGGGTTTCTACAAGTAATTTAAATCCTAAAAAACTTCATATTTATGGCAATGGTGGTGCTTTACTACCAGTATTAAATAGTGATTTTAGATATGATGATTTACAAGAGATAGCAATTTATATAGAAGGTGAAACAGATGGCGTTTTTAATGATAATGATTTTATCCTATTTTATGCAAAAGGGCCTCATGATTGGGAGGTAAATTCAGTGAATCAAACAGCAAGTCATAGACAAAACATATTTTCTGACACTGCATACTATTTTATTACTGTTGATGCTACTGATGGAAAAAGAATTCAGCCAAAAAACTTAGAAAGCTCTCCAGCAACAACCCAAATTACAACTTTTGATGATTTTACTTTTTACGAAAAAGAAGAGGTAAACTTATTTGCGATTGGAAATCAGTGGTTTGGAGAAGATTTTAGCATAGAGAATACAAGAAATTTTAAAATACCATTTCCCAATGCCCTAACAAATTCTGATTTGAGTATTAGAGTTCGAGGTGTTTCAACCTCTTCAGTAGCATCCTCTATGAATGTAACAGTGAACGGGCAAAATGCATTTGCATTACCATTTGGTGCTGTAAATCCTAGTAGTCTTACCAAAGCAGCTTCATCAGAAAGAATAACAACATTACAAAATTCATCAGAAATTATTGATGTTTCTATAAGCTATGATAATGGTGGAAACCCTGCTGCAAAAACCTATTTAGACTTTATAGAACTTATTGGTAAAAAACAATTAACTGCTAACGGAAAGCAATTTTCTTTCAGAAGTTTTCAGCAAGCGAATGCTAGTGGAACAGTAGAATTTGAAATTAAAAATGCTTCTGAAATTTTTCAACTTTGGGATGTTTCAAATGCTATTCAGCCTAAAGTTATTACCAATGAAAGTTCTGGTGCAGATTTTACTTTTAAAGATCTTGCAGGAAGTTTGAAGGAATATATCCTTCTGAACCCATCCGATTTTTATATTCCCAAAACCATAGAGAATTCTAAAGTGGCAAATCAGAACTTACATGCACTAAAAGACATCCAGTATCTAATGATTACAAGTGAAGAACTTTCTGGTCAAGCACAAAGATTAGCAGACTATCATCAACAGAACTCCAACTTAACCACACAAGTTGTGCTGGTTGATGAAATTTATAACGAATTTTCTTCCGGATCTAAAGACATAACTGGGATAAGAGATTTTATCAAAAATATATACACAACAAATTCAAGTGCAGACAAAAAGCTGAAATATGTTTGTTTTTTTGGAGATTCTTCCTACGATTATAAAGATAGAATATCAGGAAATAATAACGTTATTCCTGTAAAATTAGCTGACAATAGCTTTAATTTGGCAAATTCTTATGTAACGGACGATTTTTTTGTAATGTTAGATACCAATGAGGGGACCATGTTAACTTCTCACACATTAGATGTAGCTTCCAGCAGAATTCCAGTTTCAGACGTTTCTCAAGCCAAAGATGTAGTAGATAAAATTTTAAACTATTATAGCAAACAAGCTATTGGAGATTGGCGAAATACCATTACACTACTTGCAGATGACATAGATGCTACATCAGATATTCCAATACAGACTGGTGTAGAATCTATTTCGGACGAAATAAAAACAAACAAACCTATTTTTAATGTAAATAAAATATACTTAGACGCATATGTGCAAGAAAACTCCTCTGGAGGAGAACGATATCCAGAAGTAAAAAAAGCAATTACAAATGCGGTTGAAAAAGGAACTTTAGTTTTTGATTATTTTGGACATGGAGGTGAAGATGGTTTTGCATCGGAAAGAGTTTTAGAGAAGCCACAAGTTCAGGCGTTTAATAATCCAAATACGTTACCACTTTTAATCACTGTTACATGCGATTTCTCTCGGTTCGATAACCCCAATAGAATTACTGCTGGAGAGTTAACATTATGGAACAAAAATGGCGGAGCAGCAAATATGATTACCACTACAAGAGAGGTCTTTATTTCTGTTGGACAAAATTTTAATGAAAGCTTAATTAGAATTTTATTGGAGTTTAATGATGAAGATTTAACCATTTCAGAATCTTTAACTAAAACTAAAAATCAATTTTCAAATTCTCAAAAGTTTTTTATTTACTCCTTTGGTGATCCTGCAATGAAATTAGCAGTCCCAGAACCAAATATTAGAATTACCAAAATGAATGGGGTGGATGTACAACAATCCTTAGATACTTTAAAAGCCTTATCTAGAGTTAGTTTTGAAGGGGTTGTTACCGATAATTTTAATACTGTTTTAAACAATTTTAATGGTTCATTATCTACGACAGTTTTTGATAAACCAATTGATAAAAAAACGTTAGATAATGACAATTTTGGAATTGTTATGACTTTTGATACACAAGATAGTAAACTCTTTAGAGGAAAATCTACCGTAGAAAATGGTATTTTTAATTTCGAGTTTATTGTACCTAAAGATATTAAAATTGCCTACGGAAAAGGGAAGATGAGTTTCTATGCAGAGAATGGTGAAACAGACAACGCTGGTTTTAATTTCGACGTTGTTGTTGGAGGAATTAATGAAAATGCACCAGAAGATACTCTTGGCCCAGAAATAAAACTATTTTTGAACGATGAATCTTTTATCGATGGAGGAAACACCAATACATCTCCAAATTTGATTGCAGTTTTATCTGATAATAGCGGCATTAATACTTCAATCACAGCAGTAGATCATGATATTGTTGCCGTTTTGGATGGAGATACCTCGAATCCTATTATTTTAAACGACTTTTATCAAACAGAATTAGATGATTTTACAAACGGAAAAGTAAATTATAAATTAAGAGATTTGGCTGTGGGGCCACACACTTTAAAATTAAAAGCGTGGGACACTTATAATAATTCTTCAGAGGCAACGTTAAATTTTGTGGTTGTTAGTGATGCAATTTTAAATCTAGAAAATGTTTTAAATTATCCAAATCCGTTTGTTAATTATACAGAATTTTGGTTCAATCACAACAAACCAAATGAACTATTGGAAGTGCAAGTTCAAATTTTTACAGTTTCTGGGAAACTAGTCAAAACAATCAATCAAAATGTGCAAACAACCGGTAATTTAGCAAGAAATATTTCTTGGAACGGATTGGACGATTTTGGTAATAAAATAGGTAAAGGAGTATACATTTATAAACTAAAAGTAACATCAACAATAAGCAGTCTAGTTTCAGAGAAGTACGAAAAATTAGTAATACTTCAATAAAAATTAGATATTTGCAAATAAAACCCTTAGAATCAAAAAATGAAAAAATTCGGATTATGCCTTCTTATTTGTGCATTTGTATCAGTTAAAGCAATTGCTCAAACTACTGGAGGAATTACAACAGCAGCACCTTTTATGTTAATTGTACCAGATGCCAGAGCAGGAGGAATGGGAGATATTGGAGTAGCAACATCAGCAGATGCTTTTTCACTTTTTCACAATCCTGCAAAAATAGCATTTAGTACCAGACAAATAAAAACAGGAATCACCTATTCACCTTGGTTGCGTAATTTAACGGATGATATTTTTGTGGGAAGTGGTTCTTACATAAATAGATATAGCGAAAATTCAGCTTGGGGTGCAGAATTTAAATATTTCTCACTAGGGCAAATAGATTTAACAGATGATAATGGAAATTCTTTAGGTTCAATAAATCCTAATGAATTGGTTCTTACAGGTTCATATGCCTTAAAACTAAGTGAAACCTTCTCAATGGGAGTTTCTTTAAAGTATTTACGTTCTAATTTAGCATTTAATGGTACACCAGGTAATACATTACAACCCATTAATTCTTTTGCAGTAGACGTTTCTGGGTACTATCAATCTCTAGAGGATAACTACGGAAACTTTAATGGGCGTTATCGTTTAGGTTTTAATATAACTAATATTGGGCCAAAAGTTACCTATACACCTGGAACAGGTAAAGAAGATTTTATACCCACAAACCTAAAATTAGGTGGTGGTTTCGACTTTATTTTAGATGACTATAATATTATTTCAACAAATGTTGAGTTTACAAAACTATTAGTCCCTTCTCCTCAATTGGATAACTCTGATTTGGATAAAGGATGGCTAGAGGGTATTTTTAGTTCATTTGGAGATGCAGAAGGAGGGTTTAGCGAAGAATTAAAAGAAATTACCTACGCTCTCGGAGTAGAATATTTATACAACAACGCTTTTGCTTTACGAGCAGGATATTTTCACGAAAGTGAAGACAAAGGAAATAGGCAATACTTTACACTAGGGGGAGGTTTTAAAACCAATGCGTTAAATATAGATTTATCTTATTTAATTAATTCTTCAGATGTAAATAATCCTTTAGAAAATTCTTTGCGTTTTTCGGTATCGTTTGATTTGGGAGAAATTTACGAAGACTATTAAAAGTCATAAAAATTTAGTAAGTTTATACAATATTAGAAAGCAGTCTTAATGGACTGCTTTTTTTGACGTAAATAGGTATATGAGAAAAATTGAAATAGCAGCTTCTGCAACAATATTTAAAAATTTATCGGAACTTTCTTCTGAAGATAAAATGATAATGGAAAAAGCAATTGAAGCAAGAGAAACTGCTTATGCACCTTATTCTAGATTCAGTGTTGGTGCGGCATTTTTATTAGAAAATAATGAGATAGTCATAGGAAACAATCAAGAAAGTGCAGCATACCCCTCTGGAATGTGTGCAGAGCGAGTTGGAATTTGGAAAGTGAGTTCTGATTTCCCAGGAGTAAAAATTAAAAAGTTAGCAATTTCTGCAAGCTCAGCAACTTCTCTAGTAAACAAGCCTGTTGGTCCTTGTGGAGCTTGTAGACAAACCTTATCTGAATATGAAATAAACCAAAAACAACCTTTTGAAGTTCTTTTTATGGGAGAAGTAGGAGAAGTTGTAAAAACAGAATCTTTACTTTCTTTACTACCATTTTCTTTTGATAGTTCTTATCTATAAAATGAGAAGTCATTCACTACCTATCTCTTTGAGTTCAGTTTAGAGATTATAATTTTTAAAGAAAATAAAGGATATTTTCTTTAACACCCCAATTTTAAAATAATACAATACAAAAACATTGAGATGTAAATGCTTTTCTTGGCTTTAAAAAGGAATATTTTACTATTTGGATATCGTATTTATTCAAAACTATTGAGGCTTATTTTGATGTAAAAAATGGATGTATTATAAAGGCTAAAGCAATCTCAATAGCAACACTATTGTAGTTTAAGATGAATATTTACAAATAAAAGGACTAATTTTTTCTATGAGAGGTGTTTTTAAATTTCTTTTTTTGACTCTTCCATTACTATGCGTGCATAGTAATTTAATAGATTCCTTTTTTTTAGTTTTATATTGTTAATATTTCATTTATGATAAATTCTAAAATTTCTGGAACAGGAGCTTTTATTCCATCAATTAAAAAAACCAACAAAGATTTCTTGAATCAAGAATTCTTGAATCAAGATGGTACTCCTTTTTCATTACAGAATGATATTATTATAGAGAAGTTTAAAGCAATTACTGGTATTAAAGAAAGACGTTATGCAAAACCAGCCTATACAACTTCAGATTTAGCATTTTTTGCAGCAGAAAAAGCAATTGAAGATGCAAATATAGATCCTGAAGATTTGAGTTACATTATTTTAGCACATAATTTTGGAGACGTAAGAATAGGGCAAATTCAGAGTGATATTTTGCCAAGTTTAGCAACAAGAGTAAAATATAGATTAGGGATTAAAAATCCAAATTGCATCGCTTATGATATTCTTTTTGGTTGCCCAGGTTGGATAGAAGGTGTTATTCAGGCACAAGCATTTATAAAAGCAGGAATTGCAAAGAAGTGTTTAGTAATTGGTGCAGAAATCTTGTCTAGAGTTGTAGATAAATACGATAGAGATTCTATGATTTTTAGTGATGGGGCAGGAGCTTGTATTGTGGAAGCTACATCAGAAGAAAATTCTTCAAAAATTTTGAGTCATGCAAGTCAAACTTTTTCAAATGAAGAAGCTTATTATTTATATTACGGTACCTCATTCAATATAACAAAAGACAAGGATACTCGATATATAAAAATGTTGGGTAGAAAAATTTATGAATTTGCTTTGACAGCTGTTCCAGCAGGGATGAAATCTGCAATGGGTAAAAGTGGTGTTGAAATAGATGATATTAAGAAGATTTTTATTCATCAAGCAAATGAAAAAATGGATGAGGCAATTATAAAACGTTTTTATAGATTGTATAAAATGAGAGTACCAAAAGATATTATGCCAATGAGTATTCATAAATTAGGGAATAGCTCTGTAGCATCGGTTCCCACTTTATTAGACTTAGTAATAAAAGGAAAGATAGAAAATCATAAATTAAATAAAGGAGATGTTATTATTTTAGCTTCTGTTGGTGCAGGAATGAATGTGAATGCAGTTGTTTATAAGTACTAAACTCTCAATAAACTATAATGGTTTGTCTTTGAATTTTTATTCATGATAAAAAATATCAATTTCAGTATTAAAATTTAAACTGAAATAGTATTTTTGCGCATGCAACAACACAACGTACTTATATTAGATTTCGGATCGCAATACACACAACTAATTGCGAGAAGAGTTAGAGAATTGAACATTTATTGTGAAATTCATCCGTATTACAAGCTACCCAAAAACCTAACTAGTTTTAAAGCAGTTATTTTATCTGGAAGCCCAAATTCTGTAAGGGGTGAAGATGTTTTACATCCAGATTTATCAGAGATTAGAGGACAAAAACCCTTACTTGCGGTTTGTTATGGAGCGCAATATTTAGCCCATTTTTCAGGTGGAAAAGTAGCCTCTTCAAACACAAGAGAATATGGCAGGGCAAATTTATCTTTTATAAAAAATGATGAGAAATTATTTCAATATATTTCTGTAGGAAGTCAAGTTTGGATGAGTCATTCAGACACTATTAAAGAGTTGCCAACAAACGGTATACTTTTAGCAAGTACAAAAGATGTAGAAAATGCCGCCTACAAGATTGAAGGAGAAGATACTTTTGCAATTCAGTTTCACCCAGAAGTTTACCATTCTAAAGATGGAAAACAATTATTAGAGAATTTTTTAGTGAATATGGCTGGAGTGGCTCAAAACTGGACACCAGATTCATTTGTAGAAAGCACAGTAAAATCAATTCAAGAAAAAGTTGGAAATGATAAAGTTGTTTTAGGGCTCTCTGGAGGGGTAGATTCTTCTGTTGCAGCAGTTTTATTGCATAAAGCAATTGGCAAAAACTTGTATTGCATTTTTGTTAATAATGGGCTTTTACGAAAAAATGAATTTAAAAGTGTATTAACTCAATACGAAGGAATGGGATTAAACGTTAAGGGTGTAGATGCCTCCAACCGTTTTTTATCAGCATTATCGGGTTTATCAGATCCAGAGAAAAAAAGAAAAGCTATTGGGAACGCTTTTATAGAAGTCTTTGATGCTGAAGCGAACTTCATAAAAGATGTAAAGTGGCTGGCACAGGGAACTATTTACCCAGATGTTATAGAGTCTGTTTCTGTAAATGGAGGTCCGTCTTCTACCATTAAAAGTCATCATAACGTAGGGGGATTGCCAGATTATATGAAGCTGAAAATTGTAGAGCCCTTAAGAATGATTTTTAAAGATGAAGTTCGAAGAGTTGGAGCTTCCATGGGAATTGATAAAGAATTGTTAGGACGCCATCCATTTCCAGGTCCCGGATTGGCCATCAGAATTTTGGGAGATATTACCTCAGAAAAAGTTCGTATTTTGCAAGAAGTAGATGCGATCTTTATCAATGGGTTAAAAGAAGATGGTTTGTATGATAAAGTTTGGCAAGCAGGGGCAATTTTACTGCCAGTTAACTCTGTTGGAGTGATGGGAGATGAAAGAACTTATGAAAAGGTGGTTGCTCTTAGAGCGGTAGAAAGCACAGATGGGATGACAGCAGATTGGGTAAATTTACCCTATAATTTTTTGCAAAAAATATCAAACAAAATTATAAATAAAGTAAAGGGTGTAAACAGGGTTGTCTATGATATTAGCTCAAAACCACCTGCAACGATAGAATGGGAATAAACTATTTATTGGGAATGAAAAAATTTAAAACTGTAGTACTTTTTTGCATTTTAACATTTGCAGTTTCTTGTGGTCAACAAAAAAAATACATTGAGTATAAAGTGAAGCAAGGAGAAACAATGCGCAAAATTGCCAAAAAGTTGGACATGAAAACGAAAGATTTATTGCGATTAAACCCTAATATTGGCAGGAAACCAAAAGTAAATACAGTAATTATTATTCCTAATAGCAAAACAATTTCTACTTCAGATACAGAAAAAACAACGACTATTATTGATGAGGTTAAAGAGGAATCAAACATTGGTGAAGCGAACAATGCTGAAGATAATGAATCAGAGAAACTCAAAGAAAAATTTGTAATTCATGAAGTAAAACCAAAAGAAACCATATATGGTTTGAAACGATTTTATAATGTTACTGAAGAAAATTTGTTGACTTTAAATCCTGAATTAGTTGAAGGACTTAAAATTGGTCAGTTTATTAAAATAAAACCTGTAGAAGAAGGTAAAGCATCAGAAAATTTAAGATATGAAGATGTGGTTGAAGAAGGTATTTCTTTAAAAGTAGCTTTACTATTGCCTTTTAAATCTAAAGAATATGATACCATTCCTTTCAGGAAAATTTTTAGTAGAAAGAGATCATTGGCAAATATTGTAACAGATTTTTATTTGGGAACTGAATTGGCAATAGACTCTTTAAGATTACAAGGAATACAAATTGAATTAAATATTTTTGATACAGAAAAAAATGGCACAAGAATTAAATCAATTATTGCAGAAAATGATTTAAATAAGAATGATGTAATAATTGGCCCTTTGTATTCTGAAGAAGCCGAGATTCTTGCCAGTAATATAGATATACCACTTATTTTCCCTGTGTATTCTAAAAATCAAGCGAAATTTTCTTCATCAACAATTGTTAAAACATCACCAGAGAAAAAGGTTTTTAGAGATGAGTTAACTTCCTATATAAAAGACATCTATACCACAGGAACTCTTACTGTTGTGACAGATGATACATCATATTCTAATGGTTTTAGAATACAGGAAGATCTAGAAGCACATGATTCTATTTCTAAAGTTCATATTTTAAAACCAAAAGAAGGCTACATCGACAAAGAACGTTTCTTAAAGATTTTAAAACCAAATACCAAAAATTGGGTTGTAATGGCTACAAATGATAATGTTATTGTTGCGGGTGCAATTAACAGCCTAATAAGCCTTCCAGATTCTACAGCTGCTAAAGTTTTTGCATATGATAAAAGAGAAGCATTTGATAGAATTGATAATTTTAAATTAGCTAAAATTGGTTTTACCTATGTTAGTGATCGTTATGTAGACGAAAGTTCTACCACTACAAAAACATTTAATTCACAATATTTCGCAAAGAATAATGCAATGCCTTCGTTTTATGCAACCAAAGGATTTGATATTACATATGATGTTTTAATGCGTTTAGCTTCTGGAAAAAAACTAAAATCTACTTTTAATGAAGGAGCTTCTTACCGTGTAGAAAGTAAGTTCGATTATACTAAGAAACTCTTTAAGAACGCAGAAAATAAGGGCTTATTTATTTTGCAATACAATGAAGATTTAACCCTAACTAGGTTGAAATAGTAGTGATTCCTCTCATTACAGGAATCATAAGAATAATCAATAAAAAAATCCGCTTAATAGCGGATTTTTATATGAATAAAATGGCAATTAAATTTTCTTCATTTGTTGTTTCATCATTTGCATTTGCTCCTTTAACATTCCGTGTTTGTCTAATTTTTTTGCTTCTGTCATTAACATGGTTGCTTCACGTTTACGTCTTTTAGTCATCGCAATTCCTGCCAATTGTAATTTGGCCATTGCCAAATCATGATTCATTGCCAAGCCTAATTTTACAGCTTTACGCAAGTATTTTTCCGCTTGTGTAATATTAGTCTGACTCAAAATAATTCCATGCAAGTAGTTATAATACCCTTGTTGTTTTACAATTAAGGCCGATTCAGGATTTTTTATATACCCTAGCCATTTTTTTGTTCCTTCAAAATTTTGTTTGCGTAATTGTAAAAAAGCAAGTAAAATAAATTCGTTTTTAAAGTAGAGTAAAACAAAAATACCAGCCAATAGTAAGATGGAAATTCCGTTCATTATATTTCCTTGAATAAATTGATATACAGACCAAGCTGTAATGAAAACGGCTAAAACTAATTTTATATTTTTATTGAACATAGTTGTTATGTGTTGTGAGGCAAAAATACATTTTTCTCTGAAAAATTAATGATTTACTTCTTATAATATTTCTTATGTTTAAACCAAGCCAAGGTTCCTAAAATTAAAACAAACCCAATAGAATAAAAAACAGAACTTGGGGTAATCACTTTATCTCCACTTGCGTAAGAATGCAATCCGGATAAGTAAAAATTAACCCCAAAATAGGTCATCATAATAGAAGCATATGCAATTATAGACCATAAATTAAATGTATATCTTCCTCGTAAGCCGGGAATTAAACGCATATGTAAAACAAAAGCGTAGACCATTATAGAAATTAGTGCCCATGTTTCTTTGGGATCCCATCCCCAATAACGACCCCAGCTTTCATTTGCCCACATACCCCCTAAAAATGTACCAATTGTTAACATAATTAATCCAACAGTAATTACCATTTCGTTAATAATAGTTAATTCTTTGATATTTAAATCCATTTTCTTTTTATTCTTCTCGTTGGTAAAAGTCATTATTACCAGAGTGAATATCCCTAAAATTAATCCTAGAGAAAAAGGGCCATAACTACCTACAATTATCGAAACGTGTACTTTTAACCACCAAGAATTTAAAACGGGTTGTAGGTTTGCTATTTCTGGGTCTAACCAACTTTGACTTGCAAAAAATAGGGTAACTGCTGTAATAAATGTTGTAGCTGTTATGGTTAGAGCAGATTTTCTCCCCATAGACAAGCCAAAGAGCATTGTTGCCCAAGCTACAAAAATAATAGACTCATAAGCATTACTCCAAGGAGCATACCCACTAATATACCATCTAGCTGCTAGACCAAAAGTATGCAATAGGAAAAAGCAGAGTGTCACAAAAATTAAAAATTTGATCACAGATTTCAACCATTTTTTATTCTTAAAAATTTGCATCACAACAAATATGATGAGTAATAGACTTGTAAAACCATAGTATTTTATCAATCTATTGAAAACTCTAAATTTATTGTAGGCAATTTCTGAATCTATTTGCTTTTCTGAAGGAATTACTTCGGAGCCAAATTTCTTCTGAAACTTTTTTATACCCTCTAAAACTTGATTTGCTTTGGAGTAGTCATTTGTCCTTTTTGCATTCTGAAGCAGTTGAATATAAAGAGGCAATGATTTGCGAACAAAAACGGAATCTTTTCCTTCAAAATTAGCATTAAAAGTTTCTGGTTGAGAAACCCATTTGTTATTCTCATCTTGAGGTATTGGGTAAATTTTTAAAATACTACCAGAAATAGCATTGTACAATAAACCAACCCTTTTATCAACCTTAATTAAATCTTTTTCAAAATAACTTTGAATATTTTTTTTCTGAGCCTCAACAACACTTTCTCTAATTTTATAAACTCCTTTAGCGGTAAAAAAATCTGACAAGCGAGCGTATTTTGTAGAATCTGGCAAGTCTAAGGTTCTACGAATTTCTTTATTATCTTTATTCGCTAAATAAATAATAGGTACTTCATACCATAGTCTGGCATTTTCAATGATTGATAAAAGTACTTGACTCGGTTGCATCCCTTTAAAGGTTTCAGTTTGTGCTACCTTTCTTACCAATTCAGAAGCAAAAGTATGTGCGGGTTTCATCCTACCATCATCTTGAATGACCAGCTTATTAAAGCTTTCTGCGTGTTGTGCATCTACCATATTGGCTTTAAGAATAGAATCTATTTGTTGGTTTGTGATTCTTTTTTGTAAATGACCATTTACATGCTGCCCCAGACTAATCGTCGATAAAAACAAGGTTGCAATGATAGACATGGTACGTTTCTTCTTTCTAATTTTTACCAGCCCTTTTTTTAAATCGTCAAAGCGGGTTTTTTTAGCAAAAAGAATACAAATTAAACCTATATATAAGAGAGAATATCCTAAATAGGTTATAAAACTTCCTAAGGCATCATGATTTACAGATAAGTGAGTTTGTTCTGTTTCCCCAGATAAATCGTAACTAGATTGAAAAAACTTGTATCCTTTATGATTTAAAATATGATTCATATAGATTCTATAATCAAATTTTTCTTTTTTATCAATCAAGGTAACTTCACTGGCATAGGAAGCGGCACTTTCTGAGCCGGGATATTTTTCTAATTGAAAATCATTCAATTTAATACTGAAAGGAGTTTTTAAAATTTTTGCTCCGTACCAAAGTCTAAAATTTAAATCATCAATAGAAAACTCTTTGGTATTTTCGTTACTAAATTTTCCTCCTGTTAATTCTATTCTCTGTGTTTTATTATTTGCAGTAACATCTAGAGTTATGACATCTAATTTTTTATCATCTTTTGGCCCGCGAATTGTTTTCATTATTCCTTTGGAAGGATATTGAGGAACTACAAAAGGCAAGCCTGCAACCGTGTAAAGTGAACGCAATTTAAAATCTTGAATACTGTCTTTTTTAAGATTTCCTTTCTCCATGGTTGCCATTACCTGGAAATTTCCATCTGTACTGGCAACTATCTTTAAAGAGTCATTTCTTTTAAAAATATTGATAGTTGCGTTTTTATTCTCAGTTTCATAGCCAACTAAAATATTGTGAATGTTTTGGATTGTTCCAGATTTGATATAGTGTTCGTGTCTATTTCCACTGGAGGATTCAACCAAAAATAAATATTCAACACCATTTTTATCTTCGATTAATTTTTTTTCTGCCCATGGAATATAATCAACCAAATCAATAGTGTAGTTATTTCCTTTAAAATCATCAGAGAAAGACCAGTTATTTTTTCCCCAGGCAGAGAGTAAAATAGGTTCGTGTTTTGTTTTTTGAACTTTATTATTATCTACAATAAGGTTTACATAAGTAGTTTCAGATAAAAATTCATTTGTAGTTTCGCCTTCATTTATAAGCATTATACCCTCATAACCTATGTAGCGTGTTACACTAGCTCCTATTAAAATGAAAAGGAAGGATGCATGAAACATTAAAACAGGCCATTTTTCTTTTCTTAATAATCGATATCTAAATATATTACCAAAAAAATTAATGATAAAGAAGGCCATAATAGCCTCAAACCACCAAGCATTATAAACCAGAGCTTTAGAAGTTTGGGTTCCGTAATCGTTTTCTATAAAAGTGGCAATACCCATTGCAATAGCAAATAGGATAAATAAGAAAGCTGTTAAACGTGTGGAGTATAGGAAATTAAGTATTTTTTTCATCTATATTTGATGCTTTTAAAAGTCATGCAAATTTACGGATAAAAGCTTAAAAAAACTTGAGTTTTTATCTTTTTTAAATCTAATTTTAATTGAAAAAAATCCTTTATATGCAGTTTGTTTTTTCTAAAAAAAAAACTCTCTAATTTCCATGAAAACGAATATCTAAATTTTTTATTACGGTTTTCGATACTTCCAGTAAGTATAAAGCCAGAGAAATAGGACTTTTATTTTTTTTTGTGGTTAAGCTACTCATTTTTAAGACTTCTCATAAAATATTTGTTTTTCATGATGAAAGCTAAAGAATTTTGTGAGATTTATTAAAAATGGTATAAAATGATTTGTCTTTTATCAACAAAGTAACAAAAAATTGAAACTACTCAACAGCAGTATTGTTTAAAGGGTTTAAATCTCCAGATAGAAAATATAATTTGGGTTTGAGTGTGTTTCAGAGATTTTATAGTTAGAGTGGCCAACTTTTTTAAATCCCATTTTTTTGTAAAACGAAATTGCTCTTTTATTTTCCGTCCAAACAGCCAACCAAACTCCAAGTTGGTTGTTTTTTTTGGCCAAAGATATGTTAAAATCGAACAATTTTTTCCCCAATCCTAGGTCATAAAATTCCTCTAGTAAATACAATCGACTTAATTCAGTGATGTTTTCAGTAGCAATATTTTCGTTTTGTGAATTAAAGATAATTTTTGAGAAACCAGCAATTTTTTTTTGATGATATATTAAATAGTATTCATTTTCTGAACATTTTAATTCTTGCCTTAATTGTTTTTCGTTAAAATTATTCTTTAAATAACTTTCAATATCTTTCTTGGGTGCAGAATGTCCATGAGGGATTACAAAAGTTTTTTTACTGAGTTTCGATAAAACTTTTGCTTGTATTGGGGTAGCTTTTTTAATTTTAGACAAATGGAATCAGTTGTTTAAAAGGTTATATATCAATTGATGCGAACATCTCTTAAAGGTGTTTATTGTATTGGCAATTAACAGTATAGGGTTTTGATTAATGACACTAAAGATAAGGGTACTCACTCCTTATTGATCTTTAGTTACACTCAAAACCTTAACTAATTGTTATTTGCTTATTAAAAATTGCTACCTTTTTTAATTTAACTTATTCACGTTCACATTCATTGTAGGATAAGGGATTTCTAGATGTTCTTTTTCAAAGGTTTCGTAGATTTTTTCATTCATACTAAAAAACACATCCCAATAATCAGATGATTTTACCCAAGCACGAACTGCAAAATTTACAGAACTGTCTCCTAATTCAGATACTGCAACAAATGGTTCATTTGGAGTACTAATAATTCTTTTGTCCTCTTTCATTAGATTAATCATCACCTCTTTTGCTTTTGAAATATCTTCCCCATACGCAATTCCAAAAGTCCAATCTACCCTTCGTTTGTCTTCAGACGAATAGTTAACCATAGAGCCATTAGACAAACCACCATTGGGAATGATAATGGTTTTATTGTCAGGTGTTTTTAAAATGGTATTAAAAATTTGAATTTCTTTTACAGACCCAATGTGTCCTTGAGCTTCAATAAAATCTCCATTTTTAAAGGGTTTAAATATTAAAATCATTACTCCACCGGCAAAATTTTGCAATGTTCCTGAAAGAGCCATTCCTACTGCCAATCCTGCCGCACCTAGGATCGCTACAAAAGAAGTCATCTCAATGCCAAGCATGGTTAGAACACTAATAACAAGCATTACTTTTAGAAGTGAACTTATTATTCCTTTGAGAAAAGGTTGTAGAGATTCGTCAATTTTCCGAGCACTTAAAAGTCGCTCAAAACCTTTGCTTAGTGCTTTTATAATTCTACCACCAATAATCCATACAATGATGGCTCCAATTAGTTTAGGCCCATAAAAAATAATGAGTTCAAAAAACTTATCATAGTAATGTTCAAAGTTCATATGTCTGCTTTTTTAAGAAATTAGTGAACAATATTACTAAAAAACTGACTGAATTCACAAGTATTTTTTAAGATTTAAAATGTTTTTAAAGAAAATAACTTGACAAGCTAGCGGACGTAGTTATATGTATTAGAAGTATTTTTTTACAGTAGCGTATTAAAAAGATAAAACCTCTTAGCAAAGACTAAGAGGTTTTATCTAGGTAAATGGGTGCTATAGAATTACTTCAATTTATTTAATTAAGTCGTAACTTCTTTTTATAAAGTTTGTTAATTCTTCACCATGTAATAGATTTTGAGACAATTTTGCCAAATCAAAAGCTTGATTGATTAGACGAGTTTGTTTCTTTTCTGTTTTGGTATTTAAGATTTCAGAAACCAAAGGATGATTTGTATTAACAACTAGATTGTACATGTCAGGAAAATTACTCATTCCCATCATTCCACCACCACCTGTTGCTTGCATTTCTTTCATTCTACGCATAAATTCTGGAACTGTAATTATAAACGGAGAAGCAGCAGAGTCCATTGCTTCTATTTGAACCGTGTAGGTTTCTTTTGGAACAGCAGCTTCAATAATTGGCTTTAAAGTTTCCTTTTCTTTATCCGATAATTTAGAAATTACCGCTTCATCTTTCTTTATTAGATTATCAATAAAATCAGAATCTACTCTTGTAAACTTTATTTTATCGCCAGTAGTTTCTAATTTTTGCATCAAGTGTGAAATAATTGGAGAATCCAATACCAATACTTCATACCCTTTGGCAGTAGCTTCTTGAATGTAACCGTGTTGTGCTTCTTTATTTGAAGCATATAAGATAACGTGATTACCGTCTTTGTCCGTTTGATTTTCTTTTGTTTTTTCAATTAATTCATCAAACGTTAAATAAGAATCTGTAACTGTTGGATACAAGGCAAATTTCTTTGCTTTATCAAAGAATTTGTCTTCAGATAACATTCCGTATTCAATAATTACTTTAATATCGTTCCATTTTGTCTCAAAATCTGCTCTGTCTTTTTTGAATAAAGAAGCTAATTTATCGGCCACTTTTTTAGTAATATAACCAGATATTTTTTTAACGGCTCCGTCTGCTTGTAAACCAGAACGGGATACATTTAAAGGAATATCTGGAGAATCGATAACACCTTTTAACATTTGTAAAAAATCTGGTACAATTCCCTCAACATTATCTGTTACATAAACCTGATTTTGATATAGTTGAATTTTATCCTTTTGCATATCCATTGATGGACTTAATTTTGGGAAGAATAAAATTCCTGTTAAATTAAACGGATAATCTACATTTAAATGAATATGAAATAAAGATTCTTCAAATTGCATTGGGTACAATTCTCTGTAAAAATTTGTGTAATCTTCATCATTTAAATCTGATGGAGCTTTTGTCCACGCAGGATTTGTATTATTAATAATTTTATCAACAGTTATTTGTTTATGAGGCTCAGTAGTTTCTTTACCTTCTGCATCCTTTGTAGTTGCTGGTGTAAACTCAGGATCGTTAATTTGTTTAGTTCCAAATTTAATTGGCACTTGATTAAAACGATTGTATTTATTTAATAAACCTTCAATTTTACTTTCTTCTAAAAACTCTACAGAATCTTCTGCAATATGTAAAACAATTTCTGTACCTCTGTCAGATTTGTCATGTTCAACTATTGTATATTCTGGAGAACCATCACAAGTCCAATGAGCAGCAGGCTCATCTTTAAAAGATTTTGTGAAGATTTCTACTTTGTCAGCAACCATAAAAGCAGAGTAAAAGCCTAAACCAAAATGCCCAATAACTCCAGTTTCATTTTTATCATCTTTATACTTTTCTAAAAACTCTTCAGCACCAGAAAATGCAATTTGGTTGATGTATTTTTCAACTTCGTCTGCTGTCATTCCTAGGCCTTGGTCTTTAATAGTTAGGGTTTTGTTGTCTTTACTAATACTAATTTCAATTTTAGTATCCCCTAATTCTGTTTTAGCCTCACCAATAGAAATAAGGTGTTTTAATTTAGTTGTTGCATCAGTTCCGTTAGAAATCAATTCACGTAAAAAGATTTCGTGATCTGAATATAAAAATTTTTTAATCAGTGGAAAAATGTTTTCTACTGATACATTGATATTTCCTTTTGACATTTAATTTATGATTTTATTAATATAATAATGTACGATAAATTAATTGTCAAAAAAAATACCAAACGAGTATTTGTGACAAGTTGACATAAATTATTTTATGTCATATGTTTATGGTTGTTTAATAAAAAGGGGTATTTTAGAGGAACTTAAAAAAGATCGCTGTTTTTTTAAGATTAGATAAAAAATGATTTCTTTTAGAGTTGTATTGATTTCGTGATTTTGGTTAGATTGCTATTGTAAAACTTTAAATAAATTAGTATGTTTGGTGGTTCAATTTTATGAATAGAATAAAAAATTACACAAAATATTATGTATAATTCAAAAATTACTGGATTGGGGTATTATGTTCCAGAAAACGTTGTAACCAACAACGATTTAAAGGAATTTATGGATACTTCAGATGAATGGATTCAAGAACGAACAGGAATTAAAGAAAGACGTTGGATAGATCCAAAAACTGGAGATACAACTGCAGTTATGGGAGTAAAAGCCGCAAGAATTGCCATTGAAAGAGCCGGTTTAACAAAAGATGATATCGACTTTATTGTGTTTGCAACTTTAAGTCCAGATATGTACTTTCCTGGAGGTGGAGTGCAAGTACAAGAAATGCTTGATATGCCAAATGTTGGCGCACTAGATGTTCGTAATCAGTGTTCTGGTTTTATTTATTCAATGTCTGTGGCAGACCAATTTATAAAAACTGGGATGTATAAAAATATTTTGGTAATTGGGGCAGAAAATCATTCTGGTGGACTAGAAAAATCTACTAGAGGGAGAAATGTTACGGTTATTTTTGGTGATGGAGCCGGTGCTGCAGTTTTGTCTAGAACTGAAGAAAAAGGCAAGGGAATTTTATCTTCTCACCTACATTCAGAAGGAAAGCATGCGAAAGAATTGGTTTTAGAAGGCCCATCTACAGGACGGTGGGTTCCAGAAATTTTAGAAAAGAATGATCCTGAGGATATTTCCTATTTTCCCTATATGAATGGACAGTTTGTTTTTAAACATGCAATTACTCGTTTTTCTGAAGCAATTGTAGAAGGATTGGAAGCGAATCATTTACAGAAAGATGACATAGACATGTTAATTCCACATCAAGCCAACCTTCGAATTGCACAATTTATACAACGTAAGTTTCAGCTTTCAGATGAAAATGTTTATAATAATATCATGAAATATGGAAATACAACTGCTGCTTCTGTGATTATTGCATTGACAGAGGCGTGGGAATTAGGTAAAATAAAGAACAATGATGTAGTTGTTCTAGCTGCTTTTGGAAGTGGATTTACCTGGGGAAGTGTCATTATTAGATGGTAGCTGTCCGAATAATAATTTAAAAAAAGACTTGTGATTACAAGTCTTTTTTTTGTTTTTAATCAAAAAATATTGATTCAGGGAAGATGTAAAGTTTTGTTAAACTTTTAAGAAAAGTAAAATAATTGTTTATTGATTTGTTACATTTGTTGGACAAAAATATTAAACCTCCCGACTCATGAAATCAATTATCTTCAAATCTACTTTGTTTATTTTTATAATTTTACAAGCGTTCACTGCAACTGCCCAAAAGTTTAGTGGTACAGCAACATACATTTCAAAATCTAAAATGGAACTTGGTAGATGGGGATCTAGAATGAGTGAAGCTCAGAAAAAGCAAATAGCAGCTCGTCTTAAAAATAGGTTAGAAAAAACATATATATTAAGTTTTAACAATCAGGAGTCAACTTTTTTAGAAGAAGAAAAAATTGATGCTATTTCTGGTGCAACAGATTCTTGGGGAGGCTACTTTTCCAGAGGAAACCATTACAAAAACATAAAAAATAATCAAATAGTTCAAAGTCAAGAATTCTATGGTAAGCGTTTTTTGGTTAAAGATGAATTATATAGAATAAAATGGACCATGGGTACAGAAACTAAAAAAATTGGTCAGTATACATGTTACAAAGCAAAAGCATTTGTTCCTAGTTCAGAATTAAACTGGTATAATTTTTCTTGGAGTGATTTAAGATCAAACACAGCTAATGAGTCAGATGGTAAAGAACCAGCCGAAAAACTTTCCGTTGTAGAAGCATGGTATACAACCCAAATTCCCATCACACAAGGACCCGCAGAATATTGGGGTTTACCGGGTTTAATTCTAGAGGTGAGTGTAGATAATACAACATTATTATGTACAGAAATTGTAATTAATAAGGATGATGAAGTTAAGATTGAAGCACCAAGTAAAGGGAAGGTAATTACTAAAAAGGACTACAAAGAAACTGTTCAGACTAAAATGCTAGAAATGAGAAATAATAGAATGAGAAGAAGAAGTTAATTTTTATTCTTGAGAGACTATTTTTAGAATTTGCAGATTTAGATTGTTGTTCTCAGAATTTAGTATACATTATACATCACTTTTAAATATCATTAAAGTATTGGATATTTTAAAACAAGCTAAATTATCTTTATAGAACGCCTCCACTTCCTTGAGTTTCATTTTTTTCTCTATACTTTCTGTTTCGTTCTCTATTTTTTCCATTTCCAAAACTATAAGAAAACCCCAGATAAACGGCACTGTATTCTAACGTGTAATAACCTGTTTGCGGAAATGGATTTGTTGCGCTAAAATCCAATTTATAGCCGTTAAAAATATCAGTTCCTCTTAAACTTAAAGAACCATTGCCATCTAAAAATGAAACTCTTGCAGATGCATTCACCAAAAAATATGGTTTTACTTTAAATTGAACCCCTTCGCTTTTTCCTCTATAAGAGCCAGACAATTGAAAACGAAATTTTTTAGAAGCTTTAAAGCTATTGCTTACCCTTGCTACAAATAATGTATTTTTTACATTTTCTTGTATGTTGTTAATAATTCCCTGACTATCTTGGGTATACAAGCTAGAACTAGGTCTAATTGTCCACCATTTTGCTAGTTTGTAACTAGAAGAAAACTCCATGCCATAACTATCAGCAGAATCATAATTGGCATATGAGATAATTTGTCTATCAGGATTTAAAATATCTTTATTAATAATTCTTCCAATTTTATCTGATGTTTTTCTATAAAAAATTCCAACTGTAAGGTATCCCTTTCTTAGTTTTTTAGTATAATTTATTTCAAAAGAATTGGTAAACTGTGGTTGTAGCGTTCTGTTACCAACAGAAATTGTTAATGGAGAATTCCACTCTTGTATTGGTGTTACTTGCCCAACTCCAGGTCTATCTACTCTTCTACTGTAACCAAACTGAAATTCATTATTTTCAGATGGATAATACGTTAAAAATGTTGAAGGATACACACTAAATATTTTATCAGTATAAAGCTCTGAGTTGGTTTGTTGTGTGTTAGAAAATAATCCATTTACAGAAAATTGTTCTAAACGAAAACCTATTTGTAAAGCTATTTTTTTAAATTCTTTGCTGTAGTTTATATACGCGGAGTAAATTTCTCTATCATATGTAAAATTTGTATTCCCTTTTGGACTAGTTGCAGGGTTTCCACCAGTTTCTATTGTTTGATTTGTAATTATAGAATTGAATGCTTTTTGTGTTCTTGCTTCTAAACCTACTTCTAAATTTCCAGATTTTATAGGTTTTGTATAATCTAAATTTGCTAAGAATATAGAATTGTCATTCACAATTTTATTGGTGTAATTATAAAGATTTGATGTAGGGTTTATCAATTCTTTGTAGAAATCATTTTGCGGATTCCTACTTTTAGAATAGTTTATTTCTAATTCAATATTTTGACCTTCATCATCTATATCTAATTTATAATCTGCATTATAAGATGCTTCTTTTGTGTCAAAAATAGATAGGTTAGGAGCATTAAAAATTAAATTTGAATTTTCAATAGTTTTAGTGTGAACCGAAAAATCTGTATCAGCAAAACTTTGTGTTGTATAAAAAGAGAGGGTGTTTTTTGTATTCAGATAGAAATCTACTCCAGCTTTTATATAGTTAGAGGTAGTATTGTCTATATAATCTATAGTTTGGGTTAGGTTTTTATCTGTTCTGTCAAAGAAAGCGTTGGTCTCAAATTTCCCTAAATCAATGCTGTAATTTCCATAAAAATTTACCTTACCAGTTCTATAATTTAGATCTAAAGAACCTGTTGGTCGAGTATTTTTACTGTGCTCTATACCAACAGAAAACGAACCATTAAAACCAATGGTTGTGTTTTTTTTAAGAATAATATTGATAATTCCACTCATTCCTTCAGGATTGAATTTAGCAGAAGGATTCGTTATTATTTCTACACTTTTTACAGACGATGAAGGGATTTGCTTTAATAATTGAAAAGTAGACAGATTAGAGGGTTTTCCATCTACTAAAACCCGAACATTTTCATTTCCTCGTAAATTTACTTTTCCAGTTTGAAAATCTACACTTATAGACGGAATATTCTCTAGCATTTGTAAAGAATTTGTTCCAGCAGAAGCCAAGTCTTTACTTACGTTAACTACTTTCCTATCTATTTTTTGAGTAATGATTGAGGTTTCTGCTTGTATAATAACTTCGTCTAAACTTGTGGTGTCTTCCCTTAAAAATAAAGTTCCTAAATCTATTTTACTATTTTCTTTTGTAGGTAAAATTTTCTTTGTCACTGTTTTATAGCCAATAAATTGAATGTCAACAAAAATAGAATCTAGAGGTAGATTTAGCACAGAGAAAGTTCCTTTATTGTTGGTGATTCCTCCAGAGAGAATAATATTTTTATTGTTTCTACAAATAATATTTACATAGGGTAAAAATTGTTTTGTTTTTACATCAAGAACTTTACCAGTAATAGAAACAATATTTTTTTTTATAGATTCTTTAGTTTGAGAAAACAGCGAAATAGATAGTAAAATAAAAAGAATTATTAAGTATTTTCTCATATAGAATTTGGGTTTTCAAGTACCTTTCAGAGCAATAGGACAAAGAATATATTAACACCACATAAATGTAAATAAATTTTTGATAATAAAAACCTCAAAAAAATAAATTTGTTTTTATTAAAAAACCATCTTCATTTTGTTTGTTATTATTTTAATTTCTTACTTTTTTCAAAACCAAACATAGCCCAAAACTAAATATTAAGGTCCTTTTATGAGTTTCTAGATCATCATTAAGGTTTTTAATTTCCTAGAAAATACTATTTATTATAAAATTAAAAATTCTTTTTCTTTCAATAATTTTTAAAGCTGTTGTTATGTTAAAAAATACATGTTTTTTAATTTCCATTCAATGTCTTTTTTTAACCTCTTATCAAGCAAATTATTCTGCATACTTTTTTGGAAATCATAACAATATTCATAGCGGTAAAAACCTTATTTTAGGTTGATATTAATTTTTTTACTTCAATGCCCTATGAGGGTTTCAATGTTTATATTTGTTGTTGATATTAACAATATTTAACCTACTATTAAAAAATGAAAAATGTAACATTAGTTATTGGGGCATCAACAAACCCGAACAGATATTCGAATATTGCAATTAAAAGGTTGATTGATAAAAAGGTTAAAGTTGTTGCTTTAGGTTTAAAAAAAGGAACCGTATTAGGCGTAACTATTGATGATAAAAAGAAAGATTATAAAAATATTGATACGGTTACTCTCTATATAAGCCCGGAGAGACAAGAAGAATACTACAGTTATATAATTGATTTACAACCAAGAAGAGTGATTTTTAATCCAGGAACTGAAAATACTAATTTTGTGAAATTATTAAAAGAGAAAAATATTGAATCAGAAATTGCTTGTACCCTTGTTTTGTTGTCAACTAATCAATACTAAAAACCTTACCAGGTTCTGCTAAGTCTACATTTTTAAAAACGGTTTCTGCTTCTTTTTTAAATAAAGAAATATCTTTGTACCTACTAGAGTAATGCCCGATTATTAATTTTTTAACATTAGAATCTTTCGCAATTTTTGCGGCTTGTATAGAGGTAGAGTGTTTTGTTTTTTTCGCTAAATCTTCTCTATCTGCTAGAAAAGTAGTTTCATGATACAATAAATCTGAATTTTTTATAATATCAGTTATGCTAGGTTTGTAACTTGTATCACTACAAAAAGCATAACTTTTTGTTTTTGGTGGGTCTATTGTTAATTCTGAATTTTTTATAGTTTTTCCATTTGACAGTACAACATCTTTACCTGATTTTATATTTAAATAATCAGCTTTATCAATTTCTTGATATCCACTAATATTTAGCTTATTAAGTTTCCTTGGTTTTTCTTTTTCGGTAAACAAAAAGCCGTTTGTATAAATACGATGATTTAAAGGGATTGTTCTTACAGCAACTTTGTCATCTTCAAAAATAAGCTCACTTTCTTTAGAAGTTAATTCATGGAAAATTATAGCGTATTTTGCATGAGATTGAGAGAATTTTAATTGTAAGAGCGTAACTTCTTTAATTCCTTTTGGGCCATAGATATGGATTTCTTTTTCCCTACTTAAAATACCATAAGTAGACAATAAGCCTACCAAACCATAAAAATGATCTCCATGTAAATGAGAAATAAATATATGGTTAATTTTAGAAAAACCAACTTTATATTTTCTCATTTGGCGTTGGGTTCCTTCGCCGCAATCTATTAAGAAATGACTGTTGTTAATTTCTAGATATTGCGATGTTGGATGTGCGTTAACACGAGGAGTTGCAGAATGACAGCCTAAAATAGTTAGGTGAATACTCATTTAATAACAAAACGTTTAGAAATGATTTTTTTCTTGTCTTGAATACTGTAAATATAGATTCCTGTAGATAAATTATTCTTATAAAATGGAATGGAGTTTTTCCCTATTTTAGTTTTAAATATTTTTTTAAAAACAGTTTTCCCTAATATATTTTTTACACTCAAAGTAATGGTAGAATTGCTAGTAGTGTTGAAGGTTATTTTTGTTGAACTTGAAAAAGGATTAGGTGCCGCAGACAATTTATCTATAGATTTTTCTTGTGAAAAAACAATTGTTGAAAATAATAAGAGTAAAATAAAAAGTAGCTTTTTTATCATTTGTTATTGTTTAGAAACCCAATTCTCTTTCTATATTTTCCATTTCTATAATATCTTCCGCTTCTGTGAGTGTAGGAACAATGTTAAATGTTTCTGGAAAATCATCTATATTTACATTTGTAGAAATAATAACAAAAGATGTGCCATTTTCTTTTTTACCTCTAGCAAAGTCTAAAAATAAGAATAAATCTTCTTTTGTTGTGTTAAAAGTATCAGAAAATTTAATAATTATATGTTCTTTTTTAATTTCTGCTTCTGTTTCTTTTTCAAAAAAAACGTTATAAAACTCCAAAAATGAATTTTCATCTGCAGTAATTAATCTGTAATTAGATTTTTTTTCAATTTGCACTGAGTTATCTTTTTATTTGTTGAGCCAGTAAATAAATAATTGCCATCCTAATAGCAACGCCGTTTTCAACCTGATTTAAAATGATAGATTGATCTGCATCTGCTACATCACTAGTAATTTCTACACCACGATTTATGGGACCTGGATGCATAATTATAATTTTCTTACCAAGGTTGTCTAAAATCTCTTTATTAATTCCGAAAAGTTGTGTGTATTCTCTTATAGAAGGGAAATAATTGATATCCATTCTTTCATGTTGTACACGTAAAACATTGGCTACATCACACCATTCTAGTGCTTTTGTAAGATTGGTTTCTACCTCTACTCCTAAGCTAGAAATGTAGGTTGGTATTAAGGTTGTTGGCCCACAAACTTTAACTGTTGCACCTTGCAATTGTAGAGCAAAAATATTTGATAAAGCAACTCTAGAATGCAAAACATCACCAATAATAAGAATCTTCTTTCCTTTTACACTTCCTAATTTTTCTCTTATTGAATAAGAATCTAATAAGGCTTGCGTTGGGTGTTCATGAGTTCCATCTCCAGCATTTATAATTTTTGCATCTACATGTTTAGATAAGAAAACTCCTGCACCAACATTTGGATGCCTCATAACCACAATATCTACTTTCATAGATAAAATATTATTTACTGTGTCTATTAAAGTTTCTCCTTTTTTCACAGAAGATTGACTTGCAGAAAAGTTAATAACATCTGCGGATAAACGCTTTTCGGCCAATTCAAAACTTAACTTAGTACGTGTACTGTTTTCAAAAAATAGATTAGCAATTGTAATATCTCTTAAGGAAGGAACTTTTTTTATTGGTCTATTAATTACTTCTTTAAAATGATCGGCAGTTTTAAAAATAATATTAATATCATTTGCATTTAGATATTTTATTCCCAATAAATGTTCTACACTTAATTCTGACATATCAATTATTATCTATATATACGGCATCTTTTTTATGGGTTTCTTTCCAAGTTACCAACACTCTTTCTTCGTTTATAGCATCAACCTGTCTTCCCTTATAATTTGGTTGTATTGGTAAATGTCTGCTAAAACGTCTATCAATTAAAACTAATAGCTCAATATTTTTTGGTCTTCCATAAGATTGAATTGCTGTTAGAGCAGCTCTTATACTTCTTCCTGAAAATAAAACATCGTCTATAAAAACCACTTGTTTATTTTCAATTAAAAAATCTATTTCTGTTGATGTTGCTACTAATGGCTCTTCTCTTCTCCTAAAATCGTCTCTATAAAAGGTAATGTCTAAAAGACCTAATTTTAAATTTTTTATGTGGTATTGTTTTTTTAATAATTCCGCTAATCTAGAGGCTAAATAAGAGCCTCTAGGTTGCAAGCCAATTAGAACGGTGTTAGAAAAATCGTTATGGTTTTCGATAAGCTGACATGCCAATCGATGCAGAATAATTTCAATATCTTTTGAGTTAAGTAAAGTTTTTCTGCTCATAAGAAGCCTATCAAATTTAAGTTGATAGTTATTGAAAATCAAAATTACAGCAAATAAACGTATGCGCAAAATTTATAGGTACTAAATAAGCATAGGATTTTTGTTAATTAAATTGTTGAAAACAAAAAATGGTAAATTAAAAGTGGTATAAGAGTTGTAGTACCTTTAATATATTAATTCAAATCTCATAGTTATGCCTCTATTAAAGTTTGAATCCATGCTCAAAACCAATAACGTTTACTTTTTTGATTTGGTAGAGTTTGAAGAAATAATTATCCATTATCTTGAAGTAGGAAAACATTCGCTAGCAAAAAAAGCAGTAAAGTTAGGGTTAGAACAGCATCCAGCATCTGTAGATTTAAAATTACTGCAAGTAGAATTGTATATATTTGAAGATGAGTTAAGTAAAGCGTCAATATTGTTAAAGGGAATTGAGCTTTTAGAACCAAATAACGAGGAGGTTTTTATTCAGAAAGCAATGATATACTCTAAAAAGGGATTCCACAAAGAAGCAATTTTAGACTTAAGAAAAGCATTGTCTTTTGCAGAAGATAAAGTAGATATTTGGTCTTTGTTGGGTATGGAATATTTATATATTGATGATTTTGAAAATGCACGGTTAAACTTTTTGAATTGTATAAATGTAGATTTTGAAGACTATTCTGCACTTTATAATATTGTGTATTGTTTTGATATGGAAAAAAACCATGATCAAGCAGTTAAATATTTAAACACCTATGTAAATAAAAATCCTTACAGTGAAGTTGCTTGGCATCAATTAGGAAGGCAGTATTTTATTTTGAATATGTATAAAGAAGCATTAAAAGCTTTTGATTATGCTGTTTTAATTGATGAATTTTTTATTGGCGGATATTTAGAAAAAGCAAAAACTTTAGAGAAACTAAATCAATACCAAGAAGCAATAGATAATTATTTAATTACTCTAGAATTAGATGACCCAACAGCGTATGCTTATCTTAGGGTTGGTGATTGTTATCAGAAGTTAAATAAACCAGCAGCAGCAATTTCATATTACAAAAAAGCAGTTCATGAAGACCCTTTACTAGATAAAGGTTGGTTGTTTTTAACAAACATTTATTATGAACAACAAAGGTATCATAAAGCCTCTTATTACATCTCAAAAGCTTTAAAAATCGATGACGGAAATATCCTTTATTGGAGAAGGTTTGCTGAGGTTAATATAAAATTGAATTTTTTTGAAGAAGCAGTTTCTGGCTTCGAAAATTGTTTAAGATTAGATGACAATGCTATTGAAGTCTACATTGGTTTAATAGACGTTTTGTCTTTTCTAGGAGAGTTTAACGATGCTATTACTGTATTGTATAAAGCACAAAAATTATACAAAGATTTTGCAGAAATAGAATATAGACTAGCAGGGTTGTTTTATATTTTAAATAAAGAAAAATATGCTTTTGCACATTTAATTTCTGGAATGAAAATAGATTATGATTATCACACTATTTTAGATGAATTATTTCCAACAGTTTTTGAGAATCAAAATGTACGAAAGCTCATTCTAGATTATAAAAAAGCGATGGATTAGAAAATTATTTTTTAGTTTTTTTATAGTCTTACTCATATATCAGCGATGAAGTCTAGTTTACTTCCATTTTCCCTCATTGTTTATAAATTAATTTTAAAACCCTTACTTCATAAGTCTTTATTCATTCAATTTTTAGTTTTGATCTAATTGTATTTGTAAATAAATTTTCTGTAAAATAAATATTCACTTCTAATTTATCATATTACTATAGTTTGAATTAGTATTCAAATTTATTTTATCTTCGTTTTTCTAAAAACCAAAATTAAAAATGAGAAGAACAGTTAAAGATTATATGGTTATTGGTTTCAAAGGGATGGCAATGGGAGCAGCTGACGTAGTACCAGGTGTTTCTGGTGGTACAATTGCTTTTATTTCTGGCATTTATGAAGAGCTTTTAAATTCTATTAGCAACGTAAATTTAGATCTGTTAAAAACATTAAAAACAGCAGGCTTTAAATCGGCTTGGAAACAGTTAAATGGAAATTTTTTAGTGTCTCTTTTTGTCGGAATTTTTATGAGTATAATTTCTCTAGCAAAAGTCATTAAATACTTATTAGAAAACGAACCCATTTTATTGTGGTCTTTCTTTTTTGGTCTAGTCTTAGCAAGTATAATTTTCATTGCAAAACAAGTTACAAAATGGAATTTTATTTCTGTTTTAGTTCTTTTTATTGGTGCTTTTTTAGCTTATTTTATAACCACATTAAATCCATTAGTTTCAGAAAACTCTTCATTATTATTTATGTTTTTAGCAGGAGCAATTGCAATTTGTGCAATGATTTTGCCTGGAATTTCCGGAGCTTTTATTTTGGTGTTATTAGGTGCCTATAAGCCTGTTTTAGAAGCAGTAAATGATCGAGATTTTAAAACAGTTGCTGTAATTGGTTTGGGAGCAATAATTGGTTTGCTATCGTTTTCAAAAATATTAAAGTGGTTATTTGCCAATTATAAGAACCATACCTTAGCTACCTTAACAGGCTTTATAATTGGTTCTTTAAATAAAATTTGGCCATGGAAACTAACAGAGACAGTTTTTGACAAAACCGCCGGACAAATAATCCCTTTTTCTAGCATATCCAATTTAGGTACTCTTTCTGTTTATCAAAAACAAATTGATAATTTTGAAACCTATAAAGTTGCACTAGAAAAAAGTGTATTGCCATTTCAATACTCTGATGCAAATTCTATAAACAGTCAATTAGCTTCCGTGATTATTGTGGCTCTTATTGGTTTTGGTTTAATCATATTGATGGAAAAACTGGCAGTTAAAAAACAGTAAATGCAAAAAGAAAGAACAATTTTAGAGAAATTAAGTCTTTTTTTAAAAGGCTTAGCAATGGGAGCTGCAAATAAAGTTCCCGGCGTTTCTGGTGGAACTGTTTCTTTTGTTTTAGGCTTTTACGAGGAGTTAATTTATTCTTTTAGAAAAATTAATGTAAAAGCTTTTAAGTTACTTTTAGATGGAAGATTTAAAAGTTTTTTTAAATATACGAATGCTCAATTCTTAGTTTTGATTATAGCGGGAAGTATGTTTAGTTATTTTAGCATTTCTTTGGTATTGGATTATTTTCTAGAAAATTATGAACTCTATGTTTGGAGTTGGTTTTTTGGAATGATTATTGGCTCAATTTATTACATAGGCAAAGATTTTGGTGAGTGGAACAGAAGAAATGTTTTTTACTTATTTATAGGAATTTCAGTAGGATTAGGAATTAGTTTTTTAACACCAGCAAGAGAGAATGATAACCTTTGGTTTGTCTTTATTTGTGGAATTATTGGAGTTTCTGGAATGACACTTCCTGGTCTTTCGGGGTCATTTATTTTAATTCTATTAGGCAATTATGTTCTTTTATTGGTAGATTCTGTAAATGTATTTTTTAATGTGATGCTAAGTGTTTTTAAAGGTAATTTTGAAGTTTTTTCTGATCCAATAAACATTAGATATTTAAAGATTATAGCTATTTTTACAGCCGGTTCAGCATTTGGTTTAATTTCTATTTCTCATGTTTTAGGCTATGTTTTAAAACGATTTAGGTCTATTGTGACTGCTGTGATAATTGGTTTTATTACAGGCTCTTTAGGAATTGTTTGGCCCTGGAAGAATGCCGTTTTTGTAAAAGAGAATGGTGTTTTGATTTTAGATAAAAAAGGAAATAAAGTAATTGAAAATTATCAACGATTTATTCCAGATTTTTCAAATTTAGAAACGTGGATAGCGATTTTATTTGTGATCATTGGAATGGGTTTAATTTTAGTAATTGATTTTTATGGAAGAAAAAAAAATTAATGTTTTTGGATTGTTAGGGAAAAATATATCGTATTCATTTTCAAGAGATTATTTTACAAAAAAGTTTATCAGGTTAAACTTAAAAGAGAATGCCTACTTAAATTTTGATATTCCTAATATTCAAGAGTTTCCATTAATTTTAGAAGATAAAAGTATAAAAGGAATCAATGTAACTACTCCTTATAAAGAAGAAATTATTCCTTTTTTAGATAAGATAGATAAAACCGCCAAAAAAATTGGAGCTGTAAATACCATAAAAATTACAAAAAATGGAAACTTAAAAGGATATAATTCTGATGTTATAGGTTTTGAAAAATCAATAAAACCATTTTTAAAAAAATATCATAAAAGAGCATTAATATTAGGAACTGGAGGAGCCTCAAAAGCAATTGCTTTCGCTCTTAAAAAAAATAATATAAAATACATTTTTGTGTCTAGAAAATCTTCATGTAAAAAAGAGGTTTCTTATGATGATTTATCTGAAACACTTATCAGTAAACATCAAATAATTATCAACTGTACACCAGTTGGAACGTCTCCCAACATTCATAAATCTCCCAATATTCCCTATCAATTTTTAACAAAAAATCATTTGTTATTTGATTTGATTTACAATCCAGACCTAACTACTTTTTTATCCAAAGGAAAAGAACAAGGAGCAGTTATAAAAAACGGATATGAAATGCTTGAATTGCAGGCAGAAGAATCATGGCGTATTTGGAATAATTAAACTATTTTTTTTTAAATTCGAATCACTTGTAGCTTTTATAAGTTGTCTGTATCTTTATAAACTTAATAAGTTGAACCTTAAACATTGTAGACATGTTAGAAAAAAATGATGAAAGTTTAGAAAAATCAATCGCAAATAGTGAAGAATCAGTAGGTGATACTCCCAAAAAAGAAGAAACTACAGCAAAAAAAGTGACTGAAGTATCACAGGAGATTGATACATCTGTTTCTGAAGAATTAGTTGTTGAAACCAGCAATATAGAGGAGTTGGTAGAAAAAAAGAAAGAGATTACAGTCGATGAAACTGCTGAAGCTGTTGAAACAGTTGAAAAATCTGTTGCTGAAGAAGCGGAAAAAGAACAAGAAAATAAAGAGGAAGTTTCTGTAGTAGATTTTTCTGTAATGTCCTTGGAGGTTTTAGTTTCAGAACTTGGTAAGATTATAGCCAATAATCCTATTCAAACAATAAAATCACAAGTAGAACTTATAAAGAGTGTTTTTAACAAAAAGTTTGGAGCATTATTAGCTGAGAAAAAAGCTGCTTTTTTGGAACAAGGGGGTAACTCTATAGATTTTCAATTTTCTAGTCCAATAAAATCAGAATATAATAAATTACTCTCAGATTATAAAAAACAAAGAGATGCTTATTATGGTGCTATTGAAAAACAGCAAAAAGAAAATTTAGAAAAAAGGCTTACTGTAATTGAGAGTTTAAAAGATTTAATTCAAAATGCAGATAGTGCTACAATGTATAAAAACTTTAAGATAATTCAAGATAGTTGGCGCGCTATTGGACCTGTTTCCAAAACACGTTATAATGACACTTGGAAAACCTATCATCATCATGTAGAACGTTTTTATGATTTATTGCACTTAAGTAATGATTTTAGAGACCTAGATTTTAAACATAATTTGGAAGAGAAATTAAAAATAATTGAAAAAGCTGAAGCTTTAGTTGAACTAGAGGATGTTAATGAATCTTTCAAAGAATTACAAAATTTACATAAAATTTGGAAGGAAGATATTGGTCCTGTCTCTAAAGAAATGAGAGAGGATGTTTGGCAAAAGTTTAGTGCAGCTACCAAAAAAATACATGATAAGCGTCATAACCATTTCCGTCAAATGCGCTCTCAATATCAAATAATTATTGATAAGAAAACAGACATAATAAATGCCATAAATGCCTATGATACTTCTAAAAATTCTTCTCATAATGATTGGCAGAAAAGCATTAAAGATATAGAAGCTTTAAGGCAGCAATATTTTAGTGCTGGTAAATTACCTTATTATAAAAGTGAAGAAGTTTGGCAAAAATTTAAAACCGCTACAAAAAAATTTAATAGTGCTAAAAACGTTTTTTATAAAGTAGAAAAAAGCTACCAACAAGAAAATTTAAAAAAGAAGATTGCTTTAATAGAATTTGCAGAATCCTTAAAAGAAAGTGAAGATTGGGAATCTACAACCAATGCTTTGAAAAAAGTACAATCTGATTGGAAAAAAATAGGACACGTTCCTCGTAAGTTTTCAGATGATATATGGAAACGTTTTAAAGCTGCTTGCAATTATTATTTTGATCGTTATCACCAGCAAAAAAATTCAATAAGTAAAGAACAACAACAAGTAGTTGACAATAAAAAAGAACTTTTAGAGTCTTTACAAGCAAATCATAAACCAACAAAAGAAACTGTTTTAGAAGCAATCAGCACATGGAGAAATTTAGGTAGTTTACCCAGAAATGTTAGGCATTTAGATGGGAAGTTTAACAAACAAATAGATAGAATGTTAGAGGGTTTATCTATAAGTAAACAAGAAATTTCTATGTTAAAATTTACAAATATTATTGATGGATATGCTGCAGATAACGATGTTAGGAAATTAGATTCAGAACAAATGTTTGTTAGAAAAAAAATTGATGAAATTGTAAAAGAAATCCAACAATTAGAGAATAATTTAGGTTTTTTCTCTAATGCAAAAGATGACAATCCTTTAGTTTTGAATGTGAAATCAAGAGTAAATGAATTTAAAGAAGAGTTAACTATTTGGAAAGCTAAACTGGCTTATATTAAAAATTTAGAGTATTAAATTTAAAATGATTTTCAAAAATAAACTCGAAGCTTTCCGCTTCGAGTTTATTTTAGATAGTGTAAGAAAAATTTATGAAAACAATTTGTCCATTTTAGTTTTTTCCTCTGCAGCTAAAGCAGCATCAACTAAAATACGACCACTATATTCATCAATAGTAATTTTCTTTCTGTTTGCAATTTCTAACTGCACTTGTGGTGGTATTGTGAAATAAGAACCACCAGAAGCTCCTCGTTCTATGGCAACAACAGCCAAACCATTTTTTACATTGGCTCTAATTTTGTTATAAGCAGTGTATAAATGGGCATCTAAAGATTTTGAAAACTCTTCAGATTTTTCAGCTAAAAGTTTTTCTTCTTTTTCTGTTTCCTTTAAAATAGAATCTAATTCAGTCTTTTTATGATCTAAATGCTGTTCTTGTTTTGCTAGTTTTTCTTTAGTAGCATCAATAATTTCATTCTTTTGAGCAATTTTTGCTCTGAATTCACTAATTCTCTTTTCAGCCAATTGAATTTCTAAATCTTGATATTCAATTTCTTTTGTTATGGAATCAAACTCTCTATTATTACGAACTTTTTTTTGCTGCTCTTCGTATTTTTTCATTAAAGAATTAGAATCTTCAATAGCTAATTTCTTGTTATTAATATCTGTTTGTAGATTTTTAACATCTTCTTCTAAATTCGAAATACGAGTATTTAATCCGGCAACTTCATCTTCTAAATCTTCAACCTCTAAAGGTAGTTCACCTCTAACGTTTCTTATTTCATCAATTCTAGAGTCTATTAATTGTAAATCGTAAAGTGCTCTTAATTTTGCTTCAACTGAAACTTCTTTCTTTTTTGCCATGTTTATATATAATAAATTGGATTTGTACTTTTTTGTGATAAAACGATTGCAAAATTAGTGAATTTTTTTGTAAGATAATCAACCAAAAGGTTTTTTGTAAACTGCTCGCTTTCATAATGGCCAATATCGGCTAATAATATGCGATTCTCGGCCTTAAAAAACTCATGGTATTTAAAATCAGCACTAACATAAGCATCAGCTCCCGCCTTTATTGCGTTAGAAATTGCAAAACTTCCAGCACCTCCTAACACTGCAATTTTTTTAATTTTTTTATTGATTAAGTTAGAATGACGAATACAATTTGTTTTCATGGTTTTCTTTAAGAACAAGAGAAAGGCTGTCTCATCCATTTCTGATGATAATTCACCTATCATACCCATTCCAATATTTTGGTGTACGTTTTCTGTGGTACTCAATTCATAAGCAACTTCTTCATAAGGATGATTTTCTTGCAAAGATTTTAATATAGATGCCTCATTTTTACTTTCAAAAACAACACTAATTCGTGTTTCTTTTTCTGTATGAAGTTTTCCTTTTTCACCAAAAACAGGATCTGAACTTTCATTTCCTTTAAATGTTCCTTCACCAGTAATGTTAAAAGAGCAATGATTGTAGTTTCCAATGTTTCCAGCACCAGCTTCGAAAAGAGAATTTCTTAAAGCATTGGCCTTGTCAAAAGGAACAAAAGTTGTTAGTTTTTTTATAATTCCCTTTTTGGGGATCAAAATTTTTGAATTTTTCAATCCTAAAACTTCACACATTTTTGCTGAAACTCCATTCTTAGAATTATCTAAAGCAGTATGAGTAGCATAAATTGCAATATCATTTTTTATAGCTTTCAGTACAACACGCTCTACATAAGAATTGCCGTTCAATTTTTTTAACCCTTTAAAAATAATAGGGTGAAAGCTAATAATTAGATTACATTTTTTTGCAATTGCTTCATCAATAGTTTCTTCTAAGGTATCTAGTGTTACTAAAACTCCCGTAATTTCTGTTTGATAATTGCCAACTAAGAGTCCTACATTGTCAAAATCTTCAGCATAATTTAGCGGAGCTAGTTCCTCTAAATAATTTGTAATATCTTTTACAACCATAATTTTAAAAAATTCAAAGTTAAGAGTTTCTGTGCATCAATCCACAAAAATGACTTATTTTCGTATCAATGAAATTTGTGCGTATTTTATTGTTTCCTTTTTCCGTTATATACGATTTGATTACATCAATTCGTAATTTCTTTTTTGATATTGGATTATTCAAGGAAACCTCTTTTAAGATTCCAGTAATTGTGGTCGGTAATTTAAGTGTTGGTGGAACTGGTAAAACACCTCAAATAGAATACTTAATTCGGCTATTAAAAGAGAACTTTAAGCTGGCTGTTTTAAGCAGAGGTTACAAAAGAAAAACAAAAGGTTTTGTATTGTTAAATAAAGATCATTCTGTACAAGATGCAGGTGATGAACCTTTACAATATTTTAAAAAATTTAAAAATATTGATGTTGCTGTAGATGAAAATAGAGTAGAGGGTATAGACCTTTTGATAAAACAAAAAAAAACCGAAATTGTTTTGTTAGATGATGCTTTTCAACACAGAAAAGTAAAGGGTAGTTTTTATATTTTAATTACAAAATATGATGCTTTATTTACAAATGATTTTCTTTTACCAACAGGAAACCTAAGAGAAAGTAAAAGAGGTGCGAGAAGGGCAGACATTATTTTGATTGCTAAATGCCCTGAAAATTTAGGATTAGATAAGCAAAAAGAGATTAAAAATAAATTAAAGAACTATAAAAAAGAAGTGTTTTTTACTACTATTTCTTATGCGACTCAATTATCTGGAAGTAGTGAAATTTTAGTTAATGAATTAAAAAATTACGAAGTTTTATTAATAACAGGCATTGCAAACCCTGCACATTTATTAAATTTTTTAAATGAGAAACAAGTAAATTTTAAACATCTAAAATTTGCAGATCACCATCATTTTTCATCCTCAGAAATAATTAATATTCAAAAAGAGTTTCATAAAATCTCATCACCGAAAAAAATTATTCTTACCACAGAAAAAGATTACACAAGACTTGTTCATAAATTAGAGAAAGTTTCCTTTCTAGCGATAGAAATTTCATTTTTAGAAAATAAAAATGAACGATTTAATTCCATAATTAAATCTCACGTATCAGAAATAAAGATCTCATAAATAATTTTTTTAATTTTTACTAGCGGATACCTTGATTTGAATTTTACTCAATGTTAGATTGTTTTTTCTTGTTAAGAATTAGTTAATTGTTTTTTTGTACTACAAATTATTTTTAATTTTAAGCGATGATAAAAAAAATAAGTCATATTCTGATCGTCTTTTTTGTATTTCATTCTTGTAAAAAGGATGAAATAAAAGATGATTTTATTGCTGTTTCTAAGGTAAACTCTTATACATACAATGAATTAAAGCCTCTTTTAAATAAGCGTGACAACAAAACATATGTAATCAATTTTTGGGCAACTTGGTGTGGCCCTTGTATAAAAGAATTACCTGCCTTCGAGAAATTAAAAGAACAATATACAGATAAAAATGTTGAAGTTCTGTTGGTGAGTTTAGATTTTCCAAAACAAAAAGAGAAGAAGTTGATTCCTTTTATAAATAAGAAAAAAATAAAATCTAAAGTTGTTCTTTTAGACGATGTAAATGAAGATTTCTGGATTAAAGAAATCAATGATAAATGGTCTGGAGCAATACCAGCAACCCTAATTTATAACGCAAATAGTAGAAAATTTTACGAACAATCATTTGATTATATAACACTAGAAAACGAATTAAAAACTTTTTTAAACCCATAATTATGAAAAATATAAAATCAATTTTATTAGTAACAGTATTGGTAGTAACTACTGCTTTTACATTAAAAACAAACAGTGGTTATGAAGTAGGAGATGCTATTGAAGATTTTTCTTTAAAGAATATTGATGATACCATGGTCTCTTTGTCAGACTATAAAAATGCCAAAGGCTTTATTATAGTATTTACCTGTAATATGTGTCCTTATTCTGTAGCCAATGAAGATCGATTAATTGAATTAGATAAAAAATACAAAGAAAAGGGGTATCCTGTAATTGCAATTAATCCTAATGATCCAAGAGCATCAAAAGGAGATAGTTTTATGGATATGAAAGTACGTGCAAAAGAAAAAGGATTCACATTTCCGTATTTATTTGATGAAGGACAAAAAGTGTACCCAAAGTTTGGAGCAACAAAAACACCACATGTATATATTATCAATAAAAATAATATGAAGGTTGAATATATAGGGGCTATTGACAATAGTTCTAGAAATCCAGATGCAGTTTCAGAAAAATATGCTGAAAATGCTTTGGATGCCTTATTAGCAGGAAAAAAAGTTCAAAAAACCAAAACTAGAGCAATAGGTTGTTCTATAAAAGTGTTCTAATAAAAATGGTTTAGAGATATATAGACCCTATTTTCTAATCACAAAAAACTCCAAGTTTTTACTTGGAGTTTTTTGTTGATATATTTTTCGATTATGCGTTAGGTTAATTATTTTTATGAGATAAGTGATGTTTGAAAATATTTTTTTAGTTTATATTTTAAAATTTAAAAATATTTTTTAACCTATCCTTTGTACTTCCAAAAGCACTGGAGAATTTAGATTTTAAAGCTGTTTTTGTAGTAATTTTATTCAAAGTAACTTTTGTGTCTTCATGTAAATTATTAAAATAAGATTCTTTCACCCAAAATTGATCTCCTGCAATGTGATTCATCTTATTTAAAATACATATAAAATTATTTTTTAATAAAAACTTTTCAATATCACTTTTAAGCGCTTGTCCTTCATACAAAGGAATTTTTTCTACTTCTAGCCAAATAGAATTTATATTAGAAATCATCTTATTTGCACCTTCAAGCACCATTAACTCAGCACCTTGAACATCCATGTGAATAAAATCTATTGTTTTTATTTTTTCAGTTTTACAAAAGTTCTCTAGGGTTTCGGTGTTAATGGTAATAGATTCTTTAAACTCTAACCAAGGATGTACTTCTTTTGTTTTACCTGGTTTATAAAGAGAGGAGCTCTTGTTTCCGAAATTCGTAGAGTTGTCTTTTGGGGTATCCTTATTTGGTGGTTTACCAGAAGAAATATAAAAAGTAGCTTCTCCTTTTTCAGAAGATAAACCTAACTTAAATGGGTTTAACTTTTTTAAGTTATATTTTTTTTTATTTTTTAAGATGTGTAAAAAATTGTCAGGAACAGGCTCAAAAGCATACATAGTACTTTTGGGAAATATAGAAAAATATCGAACACTACTTAAACCTTCGCAAGCCCCAATATCAAAAATAATTAATTCATTATTTGTATTAAATAATTTAGTGAGTATTTTTTCGTGTAATGCTAGTCCTGAGGGCATAAAAATTTAATTTAATTTTCAATATATGTAATAATTTTTTAGAAGGAAAACTATTTTCTTTCTAAAAAATCTTGATATGAATTTTGTGTAATTGCTTTTCCAAGAGAATCTAACATTTTTGTATTTTCCCCAGTTTCTAAAATTGGTTTTTCACCAATATAATCGTAGATAAAGACTCCGTGTTTATTTAATGTGCCATAGCCTTTGTTAAAAATATAATGTGCATATTGCTCATCAGAAATATTAAAAATATTTTTACTAAAGACAAAGTCTTTAGTATCTCCACCTACTATATCTAATAAGGTGTAAGGAAAATCAACTTGACTGGAAATTGTTTCTACTTTTAAAATTTCTTTATTGATGGCACCTCCTAGCCATAGCATAGGAATTCTAAATTTTTTAGGAGAAAAATAGGGGCCTTCATGTTCTGGAGAGCTATGTCCATGATCAGACATAATAATGATTAATGTATTTTTATACCAGTCTTGTTTTTTTGCAAAGTCAATAAAATTACCAATTACTTTATCTGTGTAATAATTGGCACTTCTGTACATTTTATCATTAGTGTTTTTACCAAATTTATACTCTCCTTTTATATCATAAGGTTCGTGACTAGATAAAGTGAGTGCAATTTTAAAAAATGGTTTTTGTTGTTTGTTTGATAAATCTTTTGCAAAACGTTCCATAAAAACATCATCATATGCACCCCATTTAGAACTCCAATCTTTAGAGTCAAATTCACTTCCATCAACAATATTATTAATTCCTGCGTTCCGCAAATAGGTATTCATATTCCCAAAATTTAAATCGCCACCGTAATAAAAAGAAGTTTTGTAGCCCAGTGCTGCTAGTTTTTTTGGTAGCATTGGTAAACTCCTTGTTTTATTTGGCATTCTCATAATCCTTTTTACAGGTTGTGGATAATAACCGCTTAAAATTGAAGGAATCCCTTTGTCTGTTCTATCTCCATTGGCGTAAAAATTAGTAAATAGGATTCCTTCCTTAGATAGTCTATTTAAATTGGGCGTAACATTGGGTTCGCCGCCTAAAGAGCCTACAATTTTTGCAGATAAACTTTCCCAAAGAATTAAGATTAGATTGGGTTTAGAAGTATTTAAAATAGAATCTGTGTTTGAAGTTAGTAACTTTTTTTTTGTTTTGTTAATGATTTCTAGAGCAGTTTCATCATCAAAATATTTGTATGGATTTGTGCCATCAGTTTTATGTGTTATGGTGTTAAAAAAGTTCCAAATAAAATTAATAGCAGCATGATTTGCAAACATTTTATTAGAAAAATATACATTACTTTGATTTACAGGAATTATTTGAAACCCTCCTCTTATGGGAATAATCAAAGCTGCTGTGATTGCTAAAAAAAGCAGAACTTCTAATCGATTTCCAAAATTGAGTTTGTTGCTATTTTTTTGATGGATTTTTTTAAATAATTTAATAAAAATATAAGAAATCAAAAACCAGAAAAATACCCCAGAAACAAGTTGAAATGTAGAGGTTGAAGAAATCATCAATTCTGGTGTATTTAAATATGGTAAAAGAGAAGTATCTAATCTAACTCCCCAAGCTTGATACAGCCCAGCATCAATTAACAGCATTAAATTGATAAAAAGTAGTAGAAGTATGGTGTACCATTTTATAATTTTTTCTATTTTTTTGGGGTTCATAAAAACTGAAAAAAGCAATAATATAAATGGAATTAAACATAAATATGCGGTGAAGGAAACATCTAGTTGTATTCCATAAAAAAACGTCTTTAATGAAGTTATAAAGCCTAATTCTAGTGTTTTATCATAATAATAAAGTAGAAAAAATAAACGTGCAAAAACAAAATAAACAATCCAAAAAAGAAAGTAAAAAAGAGTGTATAAGAGTCTATTTTTTAAGTTTTTCATTTCAATTAAAATCTCTAATAAGTTTATGTAATTTTTAATCTTGCTTTTGCCGTTATAGAAATATCTGAAGACTCTTTATTTAAATATTTTAAATATCCTGTAATAGCAATCATTGCGGCATTGTCTGTTGTGTATTCAAATTTTGGGATATAACTTGTCCAGCCAAATTTCTTTTCTGAGGTTAATAACTGGTTTCTAATTTCTGAATTTGCAGAAACACCCCCAGCAATTGCAATGTGTTTTATGCCCGTTTGTTTAACGGCGTTTTTTAATTTATCCATTAAAATTTCTACAATTGTAAATTGAATAGAAGCACAAATATCATTCAAGTTTTCTTCTATAAAATTGGGCTTTTCTTTGGTTTTTTTTTGAATAAAATAGAGAATTGCTGTTTTTAATCCACTAAAACTAAAGTCTAAATCACCTACTTTTGGTTTGGTAAATTTAAAAGCTTTCGGATTTCCTAGTTGAGCATGTTTATCAATTAAGGGACCACCAGGATAAGGTAAACCTAAAATTTTTGCAGATTTATCAAAAGCTTCCCCAACAGCATCATCAATAGTTTCTCCTAAAATTTCCATTTTAAAATGATTGGTTACTTTAACAATCTGAGTATGCCCCCCACTTATTGTTAAACAAATAAATGGAAATGGAGGTATTTTACTTTCTGGTTCATCAATAAAATGAGCCAAAATATGTGCTTGCATATGGTTTACATCTATTAAAGGAATTTGTAAACCTACAGATAATGATTTTGCAAAAGAAGTACCTACTAACAAAGACCCCATTAAGCCTGGTCCACGAGTAAACGCAATAGCGGATAATTGTTTTTTATCAATATTTGCCTGTTCTAGGGCTTGCTGAACAACAGGAACAATGTTTTGTTGATGCGCTCTTGATGCTAATTCTGGAACAACACCACCATATTTAGAATGAACTTCTTGATTTGCAACAACATTACTCAACACTTTTCCGTTGTAAATTATAGAAGCACTTGTATCATCACAAGAAGATTCTATACCTAAAATGTAAATTGATTTTTGCATTAAAAAATTAATTAACAACAAAATTAACCATAATTTTTAATGAACTATCACTTTTTTAAGAATAGAAATTTAATTGTTTGTTAAATTTGAACGTTCTTTGTAATAAATGGTTCTTTTTTTTATTATTTATCATAGGGTTATGCATGCACTTTAAAAATCATCATTATCAAAAAAGTTGGAAAAAAAATACTAAAATGGCTAGGGTACTTTGTGCTCCTTCTCTTGCTTATAAGTCTTTTGCTATCCATACCCGTTGTTCAAACTCAACTTGCTAAATATCTTACCCATAAAATTAATAGCGATTTTAATGTTGATCTCGTCATAAAAAATGTTGATTTATCCTTTCTAGGGAGTGTTCAGTTGAAAGGAATTGAAATTAGAGACCATCATAAAGACACATTAATTTTTGTAAAAAACTTAAAAACATCTCTTTTAAATGCCAAAAAAGTGATTGATGGTGAGGTGAAACTAAAAAATATTTCTCTTTCTGGAGCAAATTATCATATGAAAACCTACCTAGGTGAACGCACTGACAATATGGATATTTTTATTGATAGCTTTGGAGAAGGTTCACCTAAAGATTCTATATCAAAACCATTTATTTTAGAAGCCTCTAGTGTATATATTAATGATTTAAATTTTAAATTGATTAATGAGAACAAGAAAAATCCATTGGTGTTTAGTGCTTCTCATATTGGAGGAAGTTTAGAAAAATTTTCGATAGTTGGTCCCAATGTTTTTTTAAATACAAGAGGTCTATATTTTACCGATAATAGAGGTCTAGAAGTTACTAATTTAACTACAGACTTTACCTATTCTCTGAAGGCAATGCATTTTAAAAATACAAGATTACAGACCAAAAATTCTGATGTTAAAGGGAATATAGATTTTACTTACAAAAGAAAAGATTTAATTGATTTTAATAATAAGGTACATATAAAAGCAGATTTTTTTGAGAGTATAATATCTGTACAAGACTTAAAATTTTATTATGATGAATTAAGTGGAAACGATCAATTAAATTTTACAGGAAAAATTAATGGGACATTAAATAACTTTACAGCCAAGAATTTAAACTTACATTCAAATAGAGGTTTAAAGGTTCTTGGAGACCTTTCTTTTATAAATGCTATAAGTACTAAACGAGGTTTTATTTTTGATGGAAATCTAAAATACTTAACCGCTACATACAAAGAGTTGAAAAATATTTTACCCAACCTTTTAGGGAAAAGCTTACCATCAGAATTTGACAAATTAGGTCGGTTTTCTTTAGTTGGGTTGATAAAGGTTACACCAGAGCAAATGGATGCTACTATAAATGTAGAATCAGAAATTGGTTCTACAATTTCTGATCTACAAATTACCAATATAGACAACATAGATAATGCCATATATAGCGGAGAAATTGAGTTTAAAAACTTTGATATAGGTGTTTTTTTTAATGATCCATTATTTGGAGAAATTTCCTTAAAAGGAGATATTAATGGAAGTGGCTTTAAGTTAGATAATATCAATACCTCTTTCATAGGTAAAGTATCTACTTTTGTTTTTAAAGAGTATAGTTATCAAAATATTTCTGTAAATGGACAGTACCAAAATAATAAGTTTGATGGAGATTTAGTTATTGAAGATGATAATTTTAAAATGAATTTTAAAGGTTTGGCAGATTTATCAAAAAAGGTTCATAAGTTCGATTTTAAATCAAACATCACACATTTAGACCTAAAAAAAACAAATCTTTTTACAAGAGATCGTATTTCTAAAGTAAAAGGAGATATTGAGTTAGACATAGAGGGAAATACTTTCGATGACATAATTGGAGTTGCTACTTTTACCAATATCATTTATACCAACCAAAAAAAAGAATATATATTCAAAGAATTTAATGTTTTATCGTCTTTAAAAGACAGTATAAAAACCATTGAAGTAAATTCTAAAGATATCGCAAATGGTTATGTAAAAGGAAACTTTACGCTTTCAGAATTATTACCAGTTGCGCAAAATGCTCTAGGAAGTATGTATACAAATTACGCTCCATACGTGGTTGCACCAAATCAATTTTTAGATTTTAATTTTACAATATATAATCAGATTGTAAATGTATTTTTTCCAGATATTTATATTGATGACAAAACAAAGATTAAAGGGGAAATAAAATCGAATATAAATGAATTAAAACTAAATCTTTCTTCACCAAAGATTGTTGCATATAATAATACCATAGAAAATTTAATGCTGGATACAGACAATAAAAGAGAGCTTTATGATACTTCAGTAAGAGCCTCTAATGTTGAAACCCCATATTATAACTTTTCTAAGTTACTTCTGTATAACAAAACAGTTAATGATACACTCTATTTCAAATCAATTTTTAAAGGAGGAAGAGATAAAAAGGAAGAAAAATTTAATCTAGATTTTTTCTATACATTTAATCAAGAGGGTAAATCTGTTATTGGTTTTGAAAAGTCTTCTTTTAACTTTAAAGAAAATATTTGGAACATCAATCCAGATAAAAAAAACACCAATAAAATTACCTTCAATCTCAATAAAAATGAGTTTGATTTTAGTCAGTTTAAATTAGAGTCAGGTGAACAAAAAATTGAATTTACTGGAAGTTTAAAGGGAGATGCAGAAAAAGTGTTATTAGCAGATTTTACAAAATTACACCTAGAGAGTATTCTGCCAGAAATAGACAGTCTAGCTTTAAAAGGTGAAATTTCTGGAAACCTAGATTTTGTTCAAAGAGATGGGAGCTATAGTCCTGAGGCCAGTTTAGAAATTAAAGATTTTCATGTAAATAATTTTAAACAAGGAGATTTAAAACTTTTTGTTAAAGGAGAAAATTCTTATGAAAAATATGCTGTAAATTTAGCTTTAGATAATGAAAAAGTAAAAAGTATAGCAGCGATTGGTATGTTAGATTTTTCGGCAGAAAGACCTCTAATAGACTTAAATGTGTTTTTAGAAGGCTTTGGTTTAGATGCTTTTAGTCCTCTTGGGCAAGATGTTTTGTCCTCTTTAAGAGGAACTGCAAATGGTAATTTTACGCTGAGAGGTTTCCTGAGAAATCCAGATATGGACGGTACTTTAAGTCTAAAAGGCGCGGGTTTAAAATTTCCTTTTTTAAATGTGGATTATGATTTTGAAGGAGAATCTATAATTACTTTACAGGAGCAATCTTTCTTTATAGAAGATATCAAACTAAAAGACACTAAAAATGAAACGAGAGGAATTCTTAATGGAAGAATCTCTCATATGGATTTTAAATTTTGGGAGTTAGATATAGATATTGATACTGAAAACCTTTTAGTTTTAGATACAAAAGATTCAGAAAAAGCCCTGTATTACGGTACCGCTTTTTTAAACGGAAATGCAAGTATAACTGGTTTAACAGATCAACTAACCATTGATGTAAATGGGAGCACAGAAGCAGGAACTATTTTTGTAGTTCCCTTAAAAGATGTACAAACTGTTAATAGTTATAACTTAATCCATTTTAAATCTGACACAATTGCTGTGAAAGATAGACAAAAAGAATTGGCAGAAGAGGCCTTAAAAGGATTGTCACTCAATATAAATTTAGAAGTCACTAAAGACGCCACAGCTAGAGTTGTTATTGATGAAGTATATGGGAGTCAATTATCTGGAAATGGAACTGGAAATTTAGATATTAGAATTAATACTCGTGGTACATTTCAAATGTTTGGAGATTATACAATAGAAAAAGGATTTTATGATTTTAAATATGGAGGAATTGTAAACAAAGCATTTGCTATTCAAAAAGGAAGTACCGTTTCTTGGAGTGGAAATCCTTACGATGCAAATTTAAATGTCACAGCCATCTATAAAGCTAAAGCAAACCCGGGTGTTTTGTTAGAGAATTTTAATTCTAATCGAAATATAGAAATAGATTTAGTCACTAAAATTACGGGGGGCTTATTTAGTTCTAAGCAAGATTTAGATATTCAATTACCAAATGTAGATCCATCCATTGCAAGTGAATTAGAGTTTCTTTTAAATGATAATAATGAAAATGAAAAAACAAAACAATTTGTAAACCTTTTAGCATTTGGTAGTTTTGCTAATCCAGATAGAGTTCGGTTTGATGCTAATAACGCAATAACAAGTACAGCTTCAAATGCTATTGCATCTGCATTTTCTAGCCTTATTAATGATCCAGACAGTAAATTTCAATTTGATATTGGTTATAAATCGGGTCAGACCATTACAGATTTAGACCAAATAGATGCAGATAATCAGTTCGATATTAATTTGAGTACAAAAGTTAGTGATCGAGTCATTATCAATGGAAAAGTAGGTGTTCCTGTTGGTGTGAAAACACAATCTAGTGTGGTTGGAGAAGTAAAAGTTGAAGTATTGCTAAATGAAGAAGGAAATTTTAGAGGTGTTATTTTTAATCGCCAAAATGAAATTCAATATTCCACAGAAGAAGAAGGATACACTCAAGGAGTTGGACTGTCTTATCAGGTAAATTTTAATTCACTTTCAGAGTTGCTAACAAAATTAGGCCTTAAAAAGAAGAAATATAATTTACAGAAAAAAACGAATAAAAAAGATTCTGTAAAATCTAAACATAAAGAACTAATAAATTTTCAGGGAAATTAATGATTTCTTTTTATGAGAAGATGTTTTTCTAAATACGCATCTATTTATTACTTTTATCAGAGTAAAAAACAACACATCAACGAAATCGTTTGAGAACAAAAATCATTGTTTTCTTCAATAAAAATGGAGGTTTAATCTAAAACGATTTCGTAGTTTTTTTATTTAAAACCACATATAATACCTAATTTTACATCACAATTTTATGGCAAAAACTAAGAAAATAGCAGTAATGACATCTGGAGGAGATTCTCCAGGAATGAACGCAGCAATTAGATCTGTGGTAAGAGCTTGTGCATATTATAGAACAAGTTGTGTAGGAATCTACAGAGGTTATGAAGGATTGATTGACGGAGATTTTGTTGAGTTAACTGCAAGAAGTGTTAATAATATTGTCAACAAAGGAGGAACTATTTTAAAATCTGCAAGATCAAAAGAATTCAGAACAAAAAAGGGAAGAGCAAAAGCATATAGTCATTTAAAAGATAACAATATTGATTCCATGGTTGTAATTGGTGGAGATGGATCATTTACTGGAGCTCTGGTTTTTAACGAAGAATATAATTTTCCAGTAATTGGAATTCCTGGGACTATTGATAATGATATTTTTGGCACATCTCATACTTTAGGTTATGATACTGCTTTGAATACAGCTGTAGAAGCAATTGATAAAATTAGAGATACAGCATCATCACATAACAGGTTATTTTTTGTTGAGGTAATGGGAAGAGATGCAGGTTTTATTGCTTTAAATGCTGGTGTTGGAGCAGGTGCAGAAGAAATTTTAATTCCTGAAGAAGATTTAGGTTTAGATAGAATGTTAGAATCTCTTAAAAAGAGTAGAAGAGCAGGTAAATCATCTAGTATAGTGGTGGTTGCTGAAGGAGATAAATCTGGAAAAAACGTATATGAATTGGCAGAATATGTCGAAGAAAACTTACCAGAATACGAAGTAAGAGTCTCTATTTTAGGACATATGCAGCGTGGAGGTTCGCCTTCTTGTTTCGATAGAGTTTTAGCTAGTAGATTAGGAGTAAAAGCGGTTGAACTTTTATTAGACGGGAAAACAAATTTAATGGTAGGTCTAAAGGATAACGAAATAATATCAACAAAAATAAGTGAAGCCTTAAAAGGTGGGCACACCATAAATACGGAACTTTTAAGAGTCTCCGATATTATGACAACATAAAATAAAAAAGAATGATTAAAATTGGAATCAACGGTTTTGGTAGAATAGGAAGATTAGCATTTAGATCTTCTATAAAGAGAGAACATGTTCAAGTAGTAGCAATAAATGATTTATTAGATGTAGATTATTTAGCATATATGTTAAAGTTCGATTCTGTTCATGGTGCATTTGATGGAACTGTAGAGGTAAAAAATGATACGTTAATAGTAAACGGAAATGAAATTAGAATTACCGCAGAAAGAGATCCATCAAAGCTAAAGTGGGATGAAGTAGGCGTAGAATATGTTATCGAATCTACAGGGTTTTTCTTAACAGAGGAAACTGCAGGAAAGCATTTACAAGCAGGAGCAAAAAAAGTTGTTTTATCCGCACCTTCTAAAGATCACACCCCAATGTTTGTGATGGGGGTTAACAATACAGAGTTAAAAGCAGATCAGCAGATTTTTTCTAATGCGTCTTGTACAACAAATTGTTTAGCTCCAATTACAAAAGTTTTAAATGATAATTTTGGTATTGTGGAAGGTTTAATGACCACTGTTCATGCAGCAACTGCAACCCAAAAAACTGTTGATGGTCCCTCTATGAAAGATTGGAGAGGCGGACGTTCTGGAATTGGAAATGTTATACCCTCAAATACTGGAGCTGCTAAAGCAGTTGGAAAAGTAATTCCTGCTATGGATGGGAAGTTAACAGGGATGGCTTTTAGAATTCCAACGATGGATGTTTCTGTAGTAGATTTAACTGTAAAGTTAGAAAAAGCTGCTTCTTACAAAGAAATTTGTGCTGCAATGAAAACTGCATCAGAAAGTGAATCTATGAAAGGTGTTCTTGGATATACAGAAGATTTAGTGGTTTCTCAAGATTTTGTTGGAGATACAAGAACATCTATTTTCGATTCAAATGCAGGGATTGCCCTAAATGATAACTTTGTAAAAATTGTTTCTTGGTATGATAACGAAATGGGATATTCTACTAAAATTCTAGATTTAATAGAATATGCTGCAACTTTGAAGTAATTAATAATTTAGTGGCAGAAGTCACTTTATTAGTTAAGAATTATAGGAATAGAAAAACCTGATTGTTTCCAAAACAAACAGGTTTTTTGTTTCAATAAGTTTTATATTTGCAGCATGTAAATTGTTACTCAACAATAACAATCCATGCATCTAGGTTTTAAGCTTTAAATAGTGAGGAATCAAACAAAAAGTTTAAATAAATGATTAAAATAGGGATAAACGGTTTCGGTAGAATAGGAAGACTGGCATTTCGTTCAGCAATCCAAAGAGATAATATACAAATAGTGGCAATTAACGATTTGTTAGATGTAGACTATTTAGCATATTTGTTAAAATATGACTCTGTTCATGGTCGTTTTAAAGGAACTGTTCAGGTAAAAGACGGTCACTTATTTGTTAACGACAATATAATTAGAATTACCGCTGATAGGAATCCAGAGAATTTGAAATGGGATGAGGTTGATGTAGATTATGTAATTGAGTCAACAGGTTTTTTTACAAATAAAGAAAAGGCTGCTCTGCATCTAAAAGGCGGAGCTAAAAAGGTAATTATTTCTGCACCCTCTAAAGATGTAAAAATGTATGTGATGGGGGTAAATAATTCTCAGCTAACAAAAGAAGAATCAATTATTTCAAATGCATCTTGTACAACAAATTGTTTGGCGCCAATAGTAAAAATAATCGATGATAACTTTGGACTATCTGAAGGATTAATGACAACGATTCATGCGGCAACATCAACACAAAATACGGTGGATGGCCCCAATAAAAAATGGAGAAGAGGTCGTTCTGTAGTTAATAATATTATACCAACATCTACAGGAGCTGCAGAAGCTGTAACTAAAGTAATTCCTAAAATGGAAGGCAGGCTAACCGGAATGGCAGTTCGGGTTCCGGTTGCAGATGTTTCTCTAGTAGATCTAACATTTAAAACAGAAAAAGATACTTCGTTAAAAGAAATTTTAGCAACCTTTAAAGCAGCTTCAGAAAACGAATTTAAAGGAATAGTTGGTTACACAGAAGACGAGGTAGTTTCTCAAGATTTTGTTTCAGAAACAAAAACTTCTGTTGTAGATGCAGATGCGAGTATAGAGTTGAATAAAAACTTTTTTAAGATAATTTCTTGGTACGATAATGAGTTTGGGTACGCCACCAAAATTATTGATCTGTTGGTATATTCTGCATCATTATAGAAATAAAAAAAGTGAATGATGCGAATTTATAACCTAAATTTTTTTAAAAACTAGACTAGATTACAGCGATCATACTAATTTCAACATTTACAAATTTAGGTAAGTTTGCTACCTCTACAGTTTCTCTAGCTGGAGCAGTTTTTTCATCAAAATAGTCACTGTAAACAGTGTTTATTTCTGAAAAATTGTTCATATCGGATATAAAAATTGAGGTTTTAACCACATTTTCAAATGTCATTTTAGCGGCAGCTAACACTTCTTTCATGTTTTCCATAACCTGTTTTGTTTCAATTGCAATGGAATCTAAAACCAATTCGCCTGTAGAGGGGTTTAATGCAATCTGTCCAGAAGTATAAAGTGTATTACCACTTAAAATTGCTTGGTTATAAGGGCCAATGGGTGCTGGTGCCTTTGTTGTTGTTATTATTTTTTTCATTTTTTGAAATTTCAAAGTACTAGTAGTTAAATTATTCTTGACTAATTGTTAAAATAATCTTCTATCTGGGGGTTTGTTTTTATCCCATTTTAAATCACTTAAAACAGAAGATTTAACCCCAATAAAGAAAGTATATGAGGAATTTGTACCAAAAGGAACCCAGTTAAAATTAAATCTCCAACTATCTAGATCTCTAGAAAAATTAAATCGAGAGAAGGTAAAAGCACCTCCTTTAATATCGTAACCAGAAGAGTAGCCTACTTTCCATTTAGGTGATAATTCAAGATCCCCACTAAACATTATGGTATGAATACCAATTTCACCAGGATCAATTCCATTATTTGTATAGTTTGTTGAATATGCTAAATTAATTGTCCAAGGAATATTTGCTCTGTAAAGTTTGGCCTCTTTTGTTTCGTTCTCTTCTCTATTATTATTGTTATTATTATTATTTATACTCTGTGCAAATCTATTCGTAGGATTTATATTTGCGCCAATAACATCTGGAGTGTTTTGAGCACCATTCCCATTATTATTATTATTATTATTATTATTATCGTTATTTTCTTTGTCAAAATCTCTACTTGAAATAGAATAATTTGCAGTTAAACTAGCATTTGTTAACCTAAAAATACCTGGATTAAATTTGTTAATTCTTCTTCCTGTATCATCTACTTGGTAGGGATCTAAAGAACCGCTTAAATTAACAGCAAGTTTATCATTAAATAATCTTGTTCCAGCCGTAAAACTAACAGGAGACCAGCGTAAACTATCTGCAGCTATATTATAAGAACTGTTAAAATTTAAATTATTTAACAAGGTTATTTTTTCATCTTCTTCGTCACTATCTGGGTCTTTAGGAGCTACTTTTGCTTCCAATACATTGTTCAAAGAAATTCCAATAGCGTTACTTATTCCAGCTCCAGGCCTACCGTAAATTCCATTTTCGAAAGGAGAATATGTTAATAAATCTGTTTCATCTTCACTTTGTTGAACTTGTTGGTTATGTTGATTGGCAAAATCTGGTCTGTAAGAATATGAAACAGAGGGCCTAAATGTGTGTCGAATTGCTTTTAATCGTCCTTTATTAAATTTAAAAGTACCATAAATATTGGTAGATAAACTAACACCTGTATTGTATTCTCTAAAAGTTTTAAAACCACTTATGGTGTCAGTTACAACTATATTTTCTGTTGGGTCATATGTTTTTTTTACATAATCAAAATTCCAAACTTCTTTATAATTTATACTTGGGGAAAGTGTAAAATGTTGCATCACTTTAATATTTGTACTGGTCCCAGTTCTATGCTGTATTCCAGATTTAGCAGTTTCAAACATTTTTTTTGTAAAAAAATTATCATCTGTAGTATTTATTCTGTATTCTCCTTGCATGGTATAATTGAAACCCATTTTTTGAATGGGAGTTTTTTGTATGCCTCCTTTTCCTGCAAACGGAAAAATTTTATTCATATTTATAGTTAATGATGGTAAAGTCATTGTTATTTGTTGCGTATTTGTATTCTGAGAATGTGTAGCAGTTACACTCATATTAAAAGGAGTATCAACAAATGTTTTGCTATAATTTACTGATGAACTTAATGTGTTTGTTAAAAATTGAGAAGTATTAATCTCATTCAAAGACTCTCTGTAATATCGACTACTACCTAGATTTACAGATGCTGAAAAGCGAGCATTTGGATTTGCTTTTCCGTCTTGACTATGGTTCCATCGGATATTAAAATTTGTTGCTTTGCTGTAGGTTTCAAAACCTCTAATTCCTTGAATTATGTTTTCAAAACTAAAACTAAAGGCACCACTATATCTATATCTTTTTCTATAGTTTGATGAAGTTCTTAATCCCCAGCTTCCATTAGAATAGGCATCTCCAAGGACTGTTAAATCTAAATAATCACTTATAGCAAAATAATACCCACCGTTTTGAAAACCAATACCTCTATCACTACTTCCAGTATCAAAAGCAGGGATTAAAAAACCAGAAACACTCGTTTCGGTCAATGGGAAATATGCAAAAGGAAGATAAATAGGTGTAGGGACATCTGCCAATACTAAATTACTTCCTCCTACAATTATTTTTTTACCAGGAACTAATTTTGCTTTGTTGGTTGCAATATAATAATCTTGTTTTTCTGAAGTTGTAAACCGAATTTTTCTTACATAAATTGTAGAATCATTTACCTGCTTGGTTTTTTTCCCAAACGTAAACATTTCTCCTTGTTTGCTTTTTAGACCATATACTAAAGCCCGCTCACTTTTAAAGTTGTACAATATAGAATCTTGTTCAGATTCTTGACCACCTTGTTTAAAAACCGGACGTTGTTTGTAGCCTGTACTATCTTTAATACCTTTAGCAAAAATTGTATTTTTTTTATAGTTAATAACAATTACTCCAGCCTTTAAATCGATGTCTGTATACACAATTTGAGCTTCATTATAGAGGGTTACTATTTTGTCTTTAGCATTTTGAATTGTGTAATCTTTAGCAACATGAGTGATGATGCCTTCAATAGACTCTTTAGGTTGGATAGTGTCTAAAGTAGTCTTGTCTTTCTTTTTTAGAATTGTAGAATCTTTTTTAGAATTAAATAATGAATCTATTTTCTTTGGGCTTATAGTGTCTTTTTTAAGAACTGGAATATATTTTTTATTTTTAGGTTTTATGTCTTGTGCAAAACCAGCCTCAATAAAAAAGAGACAGAAAAATAAAACTATATATGATAGGTTTGATTGCAATGCTTTTAATGCTATTTTTGTACAAAAGTAAAAGTATGGTTCAATATTTGAAGCACCAAATTTATGTTGCCAAAATTAGTTAAATTTTATTGATGCGATTCCAACAAAACAACAAATTTACTACTGTAAAGAAATTAAATTTTATTTTTTTAATTTCTTTCCTTTTTTTGGTGTTTCAACCCAGTCTTATGGCACAAAAAAAATATGTTATAGTTCTAGATGCTGGTCATGGAGGGAAAGATCCTGGAAATTTAGGAAATGGATATCAAGAAAAAAATATTGCTTTAGATGTTGCTTTGTTGGTGGGTAGTAATTTAAAAAAAAACAAGGATTATATAGTAAAATTCACCAGAAAGAAGGATGTTTATGTAGATTTATGGAAAAGAGGAGATATTGCCAACGAAGCAAAAGCAGATTTGTTTGTGTCTATTCATTGTGATTCACACACCTCAAATGCCTTTGGAGCAGGAACTTTTGTACTTGGTTTAAGAGGAAATAAAAAGAATTTAGAAATTGCCAAAAGAGAAAATGCTGTAATTCTGTTTTATGAGGATAACTATAAGGACAGATATAAAGGATTTGATTCTAATTCTGCAGAATCTGTGATTGGTTTATCTCTTTTACAAGAGGAAAATTTAGATAAGAGTCTACAAATAGCCAGTTTAATTCAATATAATTTTTCCCGCAAGTTAAAAAGGCAAGATAGAAAAGTAAAACAAGATAATTTTCAGGTTTTAAGAGAAACGATTATGCCTAGTGTTTTGGTAGAGCTAGGTTTTTTAACAAATAAAAAAGAAGGCAGGTATTTAAATTCTAAAAAAGGACAGAAAGAAATGTCAATTGCTATTTCTACAGCTATTGAAAAATACATTAATCAGCTAAAATTAAATACTGTTCAAGAGATTTCTGATGATAAACCCAAGGTTGAATACAAAGTTCAAATCGCTTCAGGTAAAAATAAAATTACCACTAAACCCTATAATTTTAAAGGATTAAAAAACATTGAAAGAGTTAAAGTAGCTTCTTTTTATAAATACTATTATGGTGTTACATCACAATATAATGAAGTGTATAACTCTTTAAAAATTGTCAAACAAAAGGGGTATTCATCTGCATTTATAGTTGCCTTTAAGAATGGCGAGAAAATATCTATTGAAGAAGCAAAGAAAATCGAGTAAATTTAGAGGTATCTCCCAAAAATTATTAGTAATTTTGTTTTAATAAATTTACAGCTTAATGTCTAAAGAATTAAAAACAGGAATTGTTGTTTTGTTAATCATCGCCCTATTTCTTTGGGGATATAATTTCTTAAAAGGTCAAAATATTCTTGAGTCTAATTCACGAGTCTTTTACATAGAATATAACAATATCCAAGGGTTAAAAACATCGAGCCCAGTTTCTATTAATGGTCTAGAAGTTGGTAAGGTTTCTGATATTCGTTTCAATCAAAGAGAAGGAAAAAAAGGAAGTTTAATAGTTGAGATTATTTTAGAAAATGAGTTTCCTTTTTCCAAAAATAGTGTTGCAAAAATATATTCTTCTAGTTTGTTAGGAGGCCAATCTTTAGCTATAATCCCCAATTATGAAGGGGTTTTAGCAGTTTCAAAAGATACTTTAAAGGGGGAGGTAGAGTCAGATATATTTTCTACTGTTGGTGAAAAACTAAATCCGTTACAAGCAAAATTAGAAAATGTAATTGTGAGTGCAGATTCTCTTTTTTTAGGAGTCAATCAAGTTTTAAATAAAAGTACAAGAGAGAGTTTAAACGCTTCTGTAAAAAATTTAGAGCTCACCATTGTGGGCATTAAAAAAACAGTGAGCTCTGTGAATAACTTATTAGATTCTACCTCAACAGATTTAAAAGAAACTATAAGAAATACCAAATATATTACAGAAAACTTTTCTAAGGTTTCAGATACATTAGCAAATGCTAACATTGGAGAAATCATTAGAAAAGCAGAACAAACTTTAGTTTCCGTAAATTTATTACTAGAGGGTGTAGAAAAAGGGAAAGGTTCATTGGGTAAATTTATAAATGATGATGCTATGTATAATAATTTAACTAATGTATCAAAAGAATTAGAGGAATTATTACGTGAAATGAAACTCAATCCGAAGCGATTTGTTCACTTTTCATTATTTGGTAAAAAAGCGAAAGCTTATGATCCAGAAGCAAATAAAGCAAATATTTCAAAATAATAAGTTGTATCTGATTATTATCAACTAAAGAAATTTAATTACAACCTACATCTTTAAATAAAAAAATAGGTGTTCAATCAAATAGTATTTTAGATTTCAATTTAAATAAAGGTTTTAGTTGCATCACTTAACAATGTATATGAAGAAGATAGTTGGAATTATTACTAGATAAAAAATTAATAAAATAATAATAATGGAATATCTACCAAACCTGTTTTTTGCACTTTTATTAATTGCAGGAATCGGATTTTTTGTATTGAACGTTCGTAAACTAATTAGAAATATTAAATTAGGAAAAGAGCTAGATAGAAGTGATAATTCATCTGCTCGATGGAAAAACATGGCGAAAATTGCTTTAGGGCAGTACAAAATGGTGCGTCGTCCAGTTTCTGGAATTTTACATGTTGTAGTTTATTTAGGGTTTATCATCATTAATATTGAGGTTTTAGAAATTATTATTGATGGATTATTTGGAACACACAGAGTTTTTTATGGCCTTATAAGTGACGGCCTTTATGGGTTTTTAATAGGTACCTTTGAAATTTTTGCAGCCTTAGTCTTTGTGGCTATTATTGTATTTTGGTTTAGAAGGAATGTTGTAAAAATTAAACGTTTCCTGAACAAAGAAATGAAAGGTTGGCCAAAAAGTGATGGAAATATCATTCTATATTTTGAAATGGTATTGATGTCATTGTTCATTATCATGAATGCTACAGATATTCCTTTTCAAGAAGCAGGAATTGGAAACCCAATCAGTCAATTTGTATTTCCTTGGTTTTCTGGTTTTTCTCCAGAATCTCTTCACATCATAGAAAAAACCTCTTGGTGGCTTCATATTGTAGGAATTTTAGTTTTCTTAAACTATTTATATTATTCAAAACATTTACACATATTATTGGCATTTCCAAATACATTTTTTGCAAATTTAAACCCGAAAGGACAGTTCAATAATTTAGAATCTGTGACCAAAGAAGTAAAAATGATGATGGATCCAGATGCTGATCCTTATGCAATGCCAGAGGAAGGAGTAGAAGAGGAGGTTCCAGAAAAGTTTGGAGCATCTGATGTTACAGATTTGAATTGGGTACAATTAATGAATGCATATACTTGTACAGAATGCGGGCGCTGTACCTCTGCGTGTCCAGCAAATTTAACAGGAAAAGAACTATCGCCTCGTAAAATAATGATGGACACTCGAGATCGTTTAGAAGAGGTAGGTAGAAACATAGATACAAACGGAGGAACTTTTAAAGATGATGGAAAGCAATTATTAAACGATTATATTTCTCCCGAAGAATTATGGGCCTGTACAAGTTGTAATGCTTGTGTTCAAGAATGTCCAATAAATATAAATCCGTTGTCTATTATTATGGATATGAGAAGATATTTGGTTATGGAAGAATCTGCTGCTCCGCAGGAATTAAATATGATGATGACCAACATAGAAAATAACGGAGCACCTTGGCAATATAATCAACAAGATAGATTGAACTGGGCTAACGAAGAATAACCAACCTTAAAGTAAAGATTATGAACGTACCAACAATGGCAGAAATGATGGCTCAAGGAAAACAACCAGAAGTGTTATTTTGGGTTGGAGCTGCAGGAAGTTACGATGACAGAGCCAAAAAAATATCTCGTGCTTTTGTAAAGATTTTGCATCAAGCAAATGTAAATTTTGCAGTGTTAGGAACCGAAGAAAGTTCTACAGGAGATGCTGCAAAAAGGGCTGGAAACGAGTTTCTGTTTCAAATGCAAGCCGTAACCAATATTGAAATTTTAAACGCATATGAGGTTCAAAAGATTGTTACTTGCGACCCACATTCTTTTAATACATTAAAGAATGAATACCCTTCTTTAGGAGGAAAATATGAAGTTTTTCATCATACAGAGTTCATTCAAAATTTAATTTCTGAAGGCCGTTTAAAAATTGATGATGCCACTTTAAAAGGGAAAAGAGTAACCTTCCATGACCCTTGTTATCTGGGAAGAGCAAATGATGTTTACGAATCTCCAAGACAGCTAATAAAACGCTTGGGTGTGAACTTAACAGAAATGAAACGTAGTAGATCTACAGCATTGTGTTGTGGTGCTGGTGGTGCACAGATGTTTAAAGATGCAGAAAAAGGAGATAAGGAAATTAATATTTTAAGAACAGAAGATGCCTTAGAAACCAAACCTCAAATTATTGCAACAGGTTGCCCGTATTGCAATACGATGATGACAGATGGAATAAAATTTAAAGAAAAAGAGGCCCAAGTTAAAGTCCAAGATATTGCAGAGTTAATTGCTGAAGCGAATAACTTATAAAAATGAATACTTCTGTATGTTTTTTTTTCATACTCATGCTTTTCAGTCTTTCTACTCATGCTTTTATTAAAGATATATTAAGTGAATTAGATCTTTCTAGATGATTAAAAACTACATAAAAGCCGCCCGTTTAAGAACGCTGCCTTTATCGGTGTCTGGAATTATTATTGGAAGTTTTTTTGGTAACGAATACTACTATCAAAACACCAATTCTCTAATTACTTCTTGTGATGTTGGTTGCCCTACAATTTTACAATCTCCCATATTCTGGCTAGCAATATTAACCACTATTGGTTTCCAAGTATTATCCAATTTTGCCAATGATTATGGAGATGGAATAAAAGGAACCGATGACAATCGAAAAGGAGAAGTGAGAATGGTTTCTTCAGGATCAATTACTCCAAAACAGATGAAATTAGCCATGGCAATTACAAGCATTGCTACTTTAAGTATTGCTTTAGGATTGATTTATATTGCTTTTGGGAAAGAAAATTTCGGGTTTTCAGTTTTATTTTTCTTACTAGGTATTGCCTCTATTGTAGCAGCAATAAAATATACAGTTGGTAATTCTGCCTATGGTTATAGTGGTTATGGAGATATATTTGTATTTCTTTTTTTTGGTTTACTAAGCGTTGTAGGAAGTTACTTCTTATTTACAAAACAATTAAATTTTCAAATTTTTTTACCAGCAATTTCTATCGGTTTGTTAAGTACAGCAGTTTTAAATCTTAATAATATGAGAGATCAAATAGAAGATAAAAAGGCTCTTAAAAATACCTTGGTAGTAAAATTAGGAAATAAAAAAGCAAAAATGTATCATTATTTTTTAATTATTGGAGCCTTAATTTCTGCCATTATCTATGTGCAATTAAATTATAATTCATCAAAACAATATTTCTTTTTAGTTGCTTTTATTCCTCTACTAATGAATATTGTGGTGGTTGCAAAAAACAACACTTTTTCAGAATTAGACAACGAGTTAAAAAAAGTTGCATTAAGTACATTTCTCTTTGCAATTCTTTTTGGATTAGGACATGTTTTGTAATTTCAATTAATACTAATTTTTAATATTTATGAAAACAATAAAAATAATTTTATCAATTGTAACAATACTAGCAATGGTCTTTTTTGCTACGGGTTTGGTGGTAAAGGAAGTAAATTATTCTGTTGAGGTAGATATTGATGAACCCATTGAAGATGTTTTTACGCTATTTACTGCACCAGAAACTCTAAAAAAATGGATGCCAGAAGTAAAGTCTTTGCAACCTCTAGATGTAAAAGAAGGAATTGTAGGAAGTACTTATAAAATGGTAATAGAAAACCAAGGGCAAGAAATGGAAATGACAGAGAAAATACTGGCATACATTCCAAATAAAAAAATGACTTTTCGTTTTAATTCTGATCAAATGATAAAAATAGATGACTTTGTTTTTGTTGAAAAAGGAAGCAAAACTAAAATGATACAAAATTGTTCTGTAAATAGTAAATCTTATATTACAGCTTGTTTGTTCCCTTATTTTAAAGGAACATTTGCAGCGGCTAGCCAAGAATATATGGATAGATTTAAGCAGTTAGCAGAACAATAGTTTTTTTGTAACCAAAGGGATAGATTTTGCATTGACTCTTTTATTTCCATCAAGGAACACAGTCAAATGCTTCAATTCCTAAGCAACTATTTGCAAACGTTAGTGGTTCATTAGATCATTTTAAGAAGTTTTAAAAAAATAATGATGTTAGCCAAATACCATAAATACACCCTACATTTTAAAAAACCAAGTGGGACTTCACGAGGAGTATTGCAAACAAAAGAAACTTGGTTTATCCTTTTAGAGGAAAATGACAATATCGGAATTGGAGAAACAGGGTTGTTTAGGGGATTAAGCATCGATGATGTTTCTAATTATGAAGAAACCTTAATTTGGGTTTGTAACAATATCCATAAAGGATTGAAATTTTTATTGGGTGAACTTTATGAATACCCCTCAATTCAATTTGGTTTAGAACAAGCATTTTTATCCTTAAAGAGTAAAAATAAGTTTGAATTATTTCCCTCTCAATTTACAGAAGGAAATCAATCAATTCCCATAAATGGTTTGGTTTGGATGGGAGATAAGGAGTTTATGAATACTCAAATTAAAGAAAAACTAACCTCTGGATTTACCTGCATCAAAATGAAAATTGGTGCTATTGATTTTGATGCAGAAATTGAGTTGTTAAAATCGATCAGAAAAGAATTTTCATCAAAAGAAATAGAACTAAGAGTAGATGCAAATGGAGCTTTTAAACCTAATGATGCCTTAGAAAAGTTAAAAGTATTGTCCGACTTAGAATTGCATTCTATAGAACAACCCATACAGCAGGGTCAAATCTATGAAATGGCAACCTTATGCAGCAAGACACCATTGCCAATTGCCTTAGACGAGGAATTGATAGGTGTGTGTTCCTTCGTTGAAAAAAGGAAATTAATAGCAACTATTCAACCACAATTTATTATATTGAAACCAAGTTTAGTTGGGGGTTTTTCTGGAAGTAAGGATTGGATTGGTTTGGCTCAAGAAAACAATGCTGATTGGTGGATAACATCTGCGCTAGAAAGTAATATAGGCTTAAATGCCATTGCACAGTTTACATATACTTTACAGAATAAAATGCCTCAGGGCTTGGGAACAGGGAGTTTATTTACAAATAATTTTGAAAGTCCTCTTGAAGTAAACCAAGGAACTTTAAAGTATAATAATTCCAAAAAATGGAATTTTTATTTATAAGAAATGAATTATATACAACAGGCATTTAAAGGAGAATATAAATGGTATAATTGGGTAATTACTAGTATAGCTGTTTTTTTTGGATGGCAAATTTTAGGAGTCATCCCTTTAATGGTTGTGGCAGCGATGCACACCTCTACTATGGATGAATTTTCAAAAGCCGCTCAAGATAGTTTTATGAATTTGGATATACAGAGTAGTTTATTCTTATTCTTGATGATTTTTATGTTTGCCGTTGGGTTATTATTTTTAATTATTGGTGTTTCTTATATTCATAAAAGAACCGTAAAATCTTTAGTAACAAGTAGAAACAAGATAGATTGGAAACGTTTTTGGTTTGGTTTTATAACCTGGGGTATTATTGCAACTGTTGTTACAGGGATTGGAATTTTAATATCACCAGAAAGTATTACCTATAATTTTAAAGCCCAACCATTTTTTATTTTGGTATTCGTTTCTTTTTTGTTCTTACCCTTACAAACAAGTTTTGAAGAGTTGTTATTTAGAGGTTATTTTATGCAAGGTTTAGGGATTTTAGCCAAAAATAGATGGGTGCCTCTCCTTATAACATCCGTTTGTTTTGGGTTGTTGCATGGTGCAAATCCAGAAGTAGAAAAACTAGGATATATTTCTATGGTTTTTTATATTGGTACAGGGTTCTTTTATGGTATTACAACTTTAATGGATGAAGGAACAGAGCTTGCTTTGGGCTTACATGCAATTAATAATATAATAGCAGCAGTTTTTGTAACTACAGATTGGACAGTTTTTAAAACCGATGCCTTGTTTATAGATACCTCAGAACCGTCAGTGGGTTGGGAAATGTTCTTTCCGGTGTTAGTCTTATATCCTCTTATGTTGTGGTTGTTTTCAAAAAAATACGGTTGGAAAAATTGGAAAGACAAATTATTTGGGAGCATCCAAAAACCAAATAAGGTAACTTATAAAGAGAATTATAGAAGTATAGACGATTTTGGAACAGAATAATTTTCATAGAGATTTTCAATTAAATGGAATTTCATTTTCTTCTGTGAGTGAATTGCAGAGGCATGCCAAATCAATTTCTGAGACTACTCATCAGTTTCTAAAAGAATGGTTTTCTAAGGATGATTTTATAATTGTAAAAACTTCTGGTTCTACAGGAGTGCCAAAACCAATTGAATTAAAAAAATCCTTTATCATAAACTCTGCCAGAGCAACAGGAAAGTATTTTAGGTTGCCACAAAAAACAACAGCCTTATCATGCTTGCCAATAGCATATATTGCTGGTAAAATGATGTTGGTTCGTGCAATTATTTTGGGCTGGCATTTGGATATTATTCTGCCAGATTCTGATCCTTTAAAAGGGATTGAAAAAACCTATGACTTCGCTGCAATGGTTCCATTACAGGTAGAAAATTCAATTGATAAAATCGCTAAAATAAAGAAACTAATTGTTGGTGGTGGTGTGGTTTCTACTAAACTTCAGGAGAATTTACAGCAGCTATCTACAGCAGTTTTTGCTACCTATGGAATGACAGAAACCATTACTCATATTGCTGTAAAAAAACTAAATAACCTTCAAGAAGTTGTTTCCAGCATTTCGTCTTCTCAAAACAAAGCCTCTGTTCAGAAATCTTTTTATAAAACCTTACCGGACGTAACCATTTATAAAGATGTTAGAAATTGTTTGGTTATTGAGGCTCCAAAAGTTTCTGATGAAATTATTTATACCAATGATGTGGTTCAATTAGTTTCTGATACTCAATTTATATGGCTTGGTCGTTTTGACAACGTTATTAATTCTGGCGGAATTAAGTTACATCCAGAAAAAATTGAAGAAAAACTATCTAAAATTATAAAAAACCGTTTTTTTGTTGCTGGAATTCCCGATGAGAAACTGGGAGAAAGATTGGTTTTATGTATAGAAGGAGATGCACAAAAAAATATGTTTAACAGGCTTAAAAATTTTAAATTACTTTCTAATTTTGAACTTCCAAAAGAGGTTTATTTTGTTGATGAGTTTTTGGAAACAGCAACAAAAAAAATCCAACGTAAAAAAACATTGGATTTGATAAAATTACAATAAAAAAATAATTCTGTAGCAGACCTATTGGGCCAAACTGCATGTCAATGCGGATTGGGTTTTGTAGAGATTTCTTTATTTTTTTTCCAGTGTTTTCATTAATTGAAAACATAGCTTATCAATATTTCCTTTATTTGGATTGAATGCAGATACATTGGACAGGATGATGATTCCATTTTTTGAATTTTCATTTATCACCATTGATGATGAATATCCTCCAGTGCCACCATTATGCCAATGCCAAGGATTGCCTGATGGAGATTTTAGTAGGTGCCAACCCAACCCAATATCCATATTGTTATTTATTTCAAAAGTCTTTTCTCTGGTAAGTTTAAGTTTTTTATTTGACAGATCAAATTGAGAAACGGCAAAATGAGATAGGTCTTCTACGGTTGAAAATATACCACCTGCGCCTTCTAAAACTGAAAATCCCCAATTCGGAATTTCTTTTCCTTCCTTATTCAAACCCTTTACTAAATTCCCTTTTATGCTATTTTTAACTGTTGTTGAATTTTTCATATCATACTCAGAAAATATTTTCTTCTGAAGAAGGTTTTCATAAGAGTCATTTTCAATTTTACTGAGTATATAACCAAGAAGCCCAAGTCCTAGATTGGAATATTGATATTCGCCTTTATTTGATAGTACAAGATTTTTGGTTAGGTATTCTTTTAGTTCTTTTTCATTGTATTCTTGGTATGGATTTTCAGGGTTACCTTTTGTAAAATCTAGGTTTGTTGGCAAACCAGGAAGTCCAGAGGTATGGTTAGCCAACCTAATAAATGAGAGTTTTGTGTTATTGTTTAGAGGAATTTTTAGATAATCATTGATGTGATCATTCAGCCCAACTTTTCGGTCTATAACCAAGTCTGTGAGCAGAGTAGAGGTAAAAACTTTAGAGATACTGCCTATCTCAAAAACGTTTTTGTGGTTATTAACCTTTGAAATAGTATCATTTTTTTTATGTATCCCATAATAATTTACTTTTCCATTATGAATTATTGCAATTGCAATTTGGGTGAGGTCTGGAAAAATTTTTGCATTTTCAAATAAAATTTCAGAGTGTTCTTTGGTAATTAAACCCTTTGTATGGGTTAAATTATTGATGGTGTTTTTTGGAGTGAGCTCTTCAACAAAAGGATTGATAGATAATCCGTCTATTTTCGAATTTTCATCTATGGAGATATTGAGAACCCAAACAGCACGTTGAAATGTGGTTTTATAAGAGGCATAGGAACCATTTTCATATTTTAAAAATTCTTGATGAGAAATATTACCCGCTTCAGACTTAAGACCTTTTAAAAACTGTGAGGTTTTATCGATTGGTAATGCTTCTTTCATGATGTCTGCAAACATTGAAAATATTGCATCATAAGTACTATTGTTGTAATTTTCGACAAATTTTTCGGTTACAATCTTGTTCTCTACTTTTTCCGTTTGCCCAAACAAAAGATTAGCCATTAGAGTCAGTACAATTAGTAGGGTATATTTCATTATTTCCTGTATTTTTTTCTTTCAAGTTCTCTAAAGATTTGGTACGAACTTAGTGAGGCATTAACAAGTTAATGTTTCAATTTTTGAACTGTTTTAGCAAATACAAAATTACTTTTAGCTTGTGACTTTATAGCCCTTAATATGCTAATACCAAATTACCCAACGTATTTCTTATTCAAATTCTATCGGTTTACTTGTTATTGGTATTTTTACAATATGAAAGGGTTGAGTAATCACTGAATTATCAGCTTCTATTTCTGTTTTTGAAACCATTATATTTGTACTGTTTTCTTCAATATTTGATATTTCAATTTCCCAACCATGTTGCTTGACTTCTAAAAAAATTGCAATCACAATATAAGTGCTAAAGTCAATATTAGTTTCCGAAAACTCATTTGTAACATTATTAACTGAATTCATTTGATTCATCAAATTTTGCCAATCATTATTATTTGTTATTACCATATTTGACTGCGCAATACCCTCTGAACCATTACCAAATAAA